>OGMJ01000098.1_pt1 | contig 60902 bp, 58 predicted proteins | sample 1573181 | NCBI WGS metagenome assembly OGMJ01 (sample SAMEA2582004, study PRJEB24529) | metagenome | biome: Human gut stool | place: China | collected 2011
TTGATAATGCAATCTTAAAATAATAAAAACAGGGGGGATAAACTTGAATGGATTAAAGGTTTTTACTAATGAAGATTTTACGGGGTTCCAAAAACTAAATTATATTGAAATAGAAAATAAAGTAGAAAATGGGATGTCATTATTTTTTTTAACTAGATCTTATTCTAATCCTTTTTCTAAAATTATAGGTATAGAAAAAATTAATAATTTTACAGAAGCTAAAGGATTAAAATTCACTAAAGATATTTTTCCAGGTTTTAAGGATATAGTTGTAGAGGGGGAGATAATTGAAAACTCATCTTTAGACTTAAAATTATCTCAAGAGACAAAAGTTATTGCAATATCTAAAACAAATATACCAATAATCTGGGAAAAAATGTATGGAAAAGGAAAAGTAATTTATATAAATGGATCAATGTTTGAAAGTAAATTAGCTGAGGGAGTTTTGAAGCAACTTGTTGCATATGGAAGTGAAATAACGGTGCTTCCAGTTTTGAATTCTAAATTGGTTCATTTTGATGATTTACCAGCGCCTATTTTTGACAAGCATCATGAGCCTATTTTTGTAGAATATAGAATGGGTACAAAAGATTTCTTTGATAATATTTGGTGGAAAGATATGGAAGGTATTGCACTTAGAAATAATCTTAAGTATACCACTTTTGCTATTATGCGATATAACGATGCTGTTAGTAAAGAAGAAATTAAAGAAGTGAGTAAAAGAAACTTTGAAAGTTTAAGTAGACAGGGAAGAAATATCATTAAACAAGGAGGGGAAATTGGAATTCATGGTTATAATCACTTTTCATTAGGATTAATAGATGAAATGGATTATAACGAATACAACTATGCTCCATGGAAAAGTATTGAAGACATGAAGATAGGATTAAGTTATTTTAGAAAAGTTTTTCATGAAATGTATGGAGAGCAGGTAAATAAATATGCTTATGTAGCTCCAAGTAATCTTCTTTCAAAATCAGGAAAGAAAGCATTAGTTGAAACATTTCCAAATTTAAAGAGTTTAAGTGGAATTTTTTATGCAGAAGAAGAAGAACCGGGACTTTTGGTTCAAGATGTAGGAAAAGATCCTGATTATCCCAATTTATATTCACTTCCAAGATTCTCATCAGGACTTTTTAAAGAAGATAAGGGAATGTGGTCAATTTATAATTCAATAGCTTCTTATGGGTATGTTTCACATTTTTTACATCCAGATGATATTACTGATGAAGAAAGAGGAAAAAACAAATTGTGGAGCACATTGAAAGAGGAATTCGAAAGTATATTTATAGCGATAAATAAGAATTTTCCTTTATTAAAGCCTTCAACACAAAGTGAATTAAATTATGATTATTCAAAATTAGAAAATATTCAATTGGATTATGAACTAGAAAAAAATAATCTATTAATAAATATAAAGAATTTTTGTGGTCCTATTCAATCGTATGTGAGATTAAATAAGAAAAAAATATTGCAAATAGACGGAGCAAACTATCGATTAATGCAAAAAACAGATGATTATCATCTTTATTTAGTTGATCTAGAAAATAAAGAAATAAAAATAAAAGTGGGTGATGCATGATGGAAAGAAAAGAAATTATTTTAACAAGTATAGCACTGTTATTAGAGATAATCTTAGGAGTTATTTTATATAAAGATGGTACTATAAATCAATTTATTAAGCTTCATACGATAATAATAGCAATTATCTACACAATTAATTTTGAGTATTTTAAAGAGAATGGTGGATACTTTGATATATTTATAATTTTAATACCTATTTTAGGTTTCTTATTTTTACTATTTCATGAAGTAAATTTTTTTTCCAAAGGATTAAAAGCTGAAATAGAAAAAAATAATTTAGAAAATAAAAGTATTAAAGAGAAAAAAATATTAGAATTACATGAAAGCAAAAATTTACTTGGAGCTCATGATTCACTTTTAGTTGGAGGAGTTCATGATAAAAAAAATATGATTTTAAAAGCAGAGGCTTTAAATTTAAAAATAAGAGTAGAGGTTTTAAAAAAGGCTTTAAAAGATGATGATATGGAAGTTATTCATTATGCTGCTACGGAATTAAATAAATTAGATGAAAAATTTCAAAATAAAATTAAAGCGTTATCTAAACAAATAGAAAAAAAAGAGGAGCTTTTAAAAAAATATAGAGAATATTGTGAATCTGGGCTTCTTGAAAGCAATATATTGGAATATTACCAAAAGAAATTAAATAATCTTTCTAGAGAAATAGAGGAGGAGAAATGTCTAAAATCTGTTTAATCTGCGAAGGGTCATATCCTTATGTTGTGGGTGGAGTTTCATCATGGGTCCAAGAGCTTATAACATCTAATCCTGAGCATGAGTTTAAGTTAATTTGTTTAGTTCCTAATGAAGAATTTATAGATATAAAATACAAATTACCTAAAAATTTAAAAGAAATAAAAAATATAGTTTTAGAGTCTGAAAATAAAAAATCAACAAAAAATTTTATAAAAAATAAAAATCTAAAATCAAAAGAATTTCAAAATAAAATTGAAAAATTGATGGATTTTAAAAATGCTAATTTTGTTGAAATAATGGATATAATAGATTCTTTAAATGAAAAGGAATATGGAACAGCTTTTGAAATAGTAACAAGTAAAGGGTTTTGGGAGGCTCTTGTAGAATATTATAAAAAACATTTTTCCCATACTGGGTTAAATATTTTTTATTGGACACAACAAAATATTTTTACGACACTTTTAAAATTAGCTCAATTAGATATTCCAGAAGCAGAAATATATCATCCAATCTCAACAGGGTATGCTGGATTTTTAGCAGCTTTAGCAAGTTATAGAAAAAAAGGAAAAGTTATATTAACTGAACATGGAATTTATCCTAGAGAAAGAGAAGAGGAAATTCTTGGTGCAAACTGGGTAGATAAAGATTTAAAGAAAATATGGATTGATTTCTTTTATTTTATGTCTACTTTATGCTATGAATCAAGCGATAAAATAGTGTCTCTTTTTTCTCATAATAGAAATCTTCAAATAGAAAATGGGGCAGATCCAAATAGATGTATTGTTGTAGCAAATGGTATTGATAATAAAATTTATTCAAAAATTCAGAGAGAAAAACAAGAAAAATTTAGTATTGGTTCAGTTTTAAGAATAGTACCTATTAAAGATGTTAAAACTATGTTAAAGGCATATAAAATAGTTGCTGAAAGTAGAAAAAATACTCATCTTTATCTTATTGGACCAACAAATGAAAATGAGGATTATTTTAGAGAATGTATTGAGATTGTAGAGCAATTGGAATTAGAAGAAAATGTAACTTTTACAGGAAGGACTGATGTAAAAGAGTACTATAAATTTCTTGATTTACAACTCTTATCATCTATATCTGAAGGTCAACCTTTAAGTATTTTAGAAGGATTAGCCGCAGGGATACCTTGCATATCAACAGATGTTGGAAATTGTAGAGAGTTAATACTTGGAAAAAAGGATATAGGAGAGGCAGGAATGATAGTTCCACCTACTTCATATGTAGAATTAGCTAATTCAATAATTAAATTATATGATGATGACGAAAAAAGAGTTTTATTTGGAATGAATGGGAAAAAAATAGTTGAGAAATATTATACAAAAGACCAATTTATAAAAAATTATAAAAGTTTATATAATAATTTAGTGGGGAGGGGATAATATGGCAGGAATAGGATTTGAGTTAAGAAAAATGTTTTCAGAAGATAATACAGTTTATGAAAATGTAAAAGCAATAAGCTATTCAACAATAGTAAGTGTAGGGCCATGGATTTTTACTATAGTTACATTAAATATTTTTAGTATGATAGGAAAAAAATATATTTTCCAAATTCAAGAGAGACAAATTCTTATGGCAACAATAGTTTATTCGTTTATATTTTCTCAAATTTTCTCAAGTCCATGGCAATATCTTATAACTAGATATGTTGCAGATTGTATATATAAAAATAAGCAAAACCAATTGAGAGGAATATTTTCAGGAATAACTAAGCTTATATTTATTGTTTCTTTTTTAGCAGGAACTATATTTATGAGAAATTCTCATTTCCCTCAATATTTTAAATACACATCAATTCTTTTATTTTCTTTACTATCTAGTTTATGGATAGCCATGAACTTTGTTAGTTTATTAAAAGATTATAATTTTATAATTAAAATGTATATATCAGGAAATTTAATTTCGCTAACTTTAGGAGTTTTATTTTTAAAATATCCTATTTTAAAACCTTTTATAGAGTATCCATCATATAGTATTTTGTTAGCTTACACAATTGGAATATTGATAACTTTTACAGGTATTTCAATGCAGCTAATGGCATCTTTTGAAAAAATAAATAGCAGCGAATTTAAATTTGTAAATTATTTAAATGGGTACATTTCATTAGTGATTACAGGTATATTTTTTGTACTTGGAACGTGGAGTCATATTTTTATAAATTGGACAACTGAAAATAGTTTTAAAATAGGAGGAGTTTTTATAACTAATCCAGATTATGAGATTGCAATATTTTATGGTTTTTTAATAATGATACCAACTTTAGTATATTTTATGATATTTATGGAGACAAAATTTTTTCCTTTTTATAAAAAGTATTATTTTTTAATTAATAACAATGGTAATTTAGATGAAACTGAAAAAGAAAGAGAAAAAATGATAAAAACTTTAAGAAGTGAAATATTTTATTCAATGGAATTACAATTTTTAATATCTATTTCATTTATTTTGTTATCAAAAAGCATATTTACATATTTCAAAATAGAGTATCATCTTTTAGATTTATTTAGAATTTCAGTGTTTGGAGCTTATTGCTCAGTTTATGTTTCAATTTTTCTGATAATTTTATTATATTTTGATTCTAGAAGAGAAGCTTTAATAATATCTTTAGTTTATGTATTTTTAAATACAATTTTCAGTTGGTATTTTACAAAATTAGGACCTGAATATAGTGGTTTTGGATTTTTTTTAGGATCTTTTATAGCACTTCTATTATCTGATATTTTATTAAAACAAGTTTTAGAAAATTTAAACTATGTAACTTTTTATAGACAAAATTTTATTAATTTATCTAGAAAGAAAAAACTTGAATTTTTAGAAAGTCTTTTAAATAAAAAAATATACATGATTTTAGTATTTATCTCTATGATTTTTTTAACAGGATGTAGCTCATATGATAATAGAGGATTTAATACAAAAACAGGAAGAAATTGGCATACTATGGGGAAATTCGATATATTAGGATATGATGTTAATGGCTATACTAGAGATGGTCTTGATAATAGAGGATTTAACCAAGAAGGATGGCATAAATATACAGATTCACCATATGATTATTATGGATTTGATTTTGCAGGAATTCATAAAGATACAAAAAATAAATATAACGAGAGAGGATTTAATCAAGAAAAAATTCATAAGAAAACTAATCAAGAATACGATGAATTTGATTTTGATTTTGTAGGAATTCATAAAAAAACTAAGACAGAATATAATGAAGAAGGTTGGAGTTTGTATGGATTAAATAAAAATACTAAAGATTATTTTGATCAAAATGGTTATACTCAAGACGGATATGATAAAAGAGGGTTTAATCAAAATGGATGGAATAAATATACAAATTCTTTGTATGATTATTATGGATTTAACTGGAAAGGTATTCATAAAGAAACAAGAACTAAATATAATGAGAGAGGATTTAATCAAGAAAAAATTCATAAAAAAACTAATACAAAATTTGATGACTTTAATTTTGATTTTGCAGGCATTCATAAAGAAACAAGGGAGAAGTATGATAAAGAAGGTTGGACATGGTATGGATTAAATAAAAATACTCAAAGTTATTATAATAAACAAGGTTATAATAAAGAGGGGTATAATAAAAATGGATATGACCAAAATGGATATGATAGAAATGGAATAAATATAGCTGGTTATAACTCAAAAGGAGAATTTAAAGAAAAATTAGTTGAAAAGAATATCGAGGAATATGATGCACAAGGGTATAATTCTGAAGGAATTGACAAAGATGGGTATGATAAAACGGGGAGGTATATAGGTGGATAAAATTAGGTATAAATTACTATTATATATTTTAATCTCTTGTAAATTAATGGCTGGAGGAGTAGAAATATTAAATTTTTACGAAGAGATACCAGAGAATAATATTTTAAAATCGTATTTAGAAATAGAAAAAACAAAAGAGTATGATTATCAAAAGTGGAGAATTGCTCAAGGAAACTCACTATTAGGTAAAGACTATAAATTAGATTATGAGGTTATTAGAAAAAAGGATAAAGTAGAATATCAGAGTGGAAATAGCAAGGGATGGGAAAATGAGTTTACATTATCTAAAAAATTTAAAGAGTATCAAATTTTTTCTAAAACTTGGAGTAATGAAATTGGTGTTTTATGGAAGTATGAACAGTTAGATTATCCAGAGCAATTTGGAACCGATATAGCAAGAGATAAATATTCGATTAGATATCGAATGAGAACAAACTCTGATTTTGGAAAAGGTGGAACTTATTGGGGAGTTGACTTTTTAGGCTCAATAGTAGAAAATGAAAAAAAAGATGGAGAATCAGCGGAAATTAATATAGTTGGAATGACTAACTTAGGTTATGGATTTCAAACTTATACAACACTGTTTAATGAGTATTTAAATTATGGAGTAAGTAATGGAGCTTATTTAATGAGAGTTGAAAATATAATTAGATGGTCTTACGAATTAAGTGAACACTTTCTTTTTTCTATAGAAGCTAATACAAATTTATATGAATATTTTGGAGATACCGATTATGAGTATAGTTTAAAATTTAATATAGCACCTTATGTACAATATAGTTTTAAAATACTAGAAAATATTAGAGGTTTTGCAAAAATAGGAATAGGTGGATATGAATATGAAGATTGGAAAGCAAAAGAATATAGAAGCAAAAAATCAGGATACTATTTTAATTCTTATGCTGGAATTCAATATGTTTGGTAAAATAAGAGATTTTTCAATGTCATGTTAGTTTATAAAAATCAGCAAAGTGAAAACTTATCTACTTTATCAAAATTATACTAAAATATATATAATTCGATATTTAAAAAGAGATGGCTTAAGAAACCATCTCTAAAAATATAAAATATTACTCTAATTTTTAGAATTTATACAAAATTGAAGAAGGGTGCGCTTATTGACATTCTATCGTCTTATATATATATTTCATAAGAATTTTCGTATAGATTTTCCCGAGTTAAAATTTACAACTTCGTTATCAATTAAAGAAAGTTTACCATTGATAATAACATATTTTATCCCTTTTGGAGGTAACGTTGTATTTTCAAAAGTTGCTTGATCTTCAATTTCGTCTAAAGAAAAAATTGTAATATCGGCATCAGCTCCAATTTCTAGAGAACCTTTATTTATTCCAAGTATTTTAGCTGGAGAAAATGTTATTTTTTCAATAGCTTCTTCTATAGATAGTAATTTTTTCTCTTTTACATACTCTTTTAAAAACTTTGGAAAAGTTCCAGCTGCTCTAGGGTGTCCTTCACCTGACTCAGTTAGAATTCCATCACTGACAATAACAGTATTTTTATTTAAAATAGCGGCATCAATATCTTTTTCAATCATCATATGCCCAACAACAAGAGTCTCAGGAGCAGTTTTTCTTAATTGTTCAAAAATATCTTTTGTGCATAGATTACCTTTTAATGGACCACTGACAATTTGCAGTTGTTCATAACTAAAATTATGATTTTCAATATAATTATTATCAAAAACGGCTGAACCTAGTAGTGTACTAAAAGCCTTATATGGATAACAATCACACATTATTCTAGTACCGTGTTCTTTTTTATTTTCAATTTCATTTAAAAATTTATTCATTTGTCCATATCCAGCCATACTTCCTATGTGAGAAATTTGTAAATGGGTATCTGAAAATTTTCCAATTTCTAAAAGTTCTTTTAAAGACTTTAAGACATTTTCTCCATCCTCTCTCAAGTGAGCAGAAACAACTCTATTTTTTCCAAGTCTAGATAATGTTATTAATTCATTAAAATCTATTCCTGGAATATATTCAATACCAAAGCTTATCCCTAAAAGACCATTTTCTTTTATAAGATTTTTTCCAAAGTGATACATTTTTTCTATATTTTTATTATCTAGATTCGCGTATCTATCATGAATATCAATGTGTTTTCTTAAAATTTCATGAGGTAAAAGTGTTCCGTAGTTTATAGGAAATCCAAGATCAACTAAATTTAAATATTCATTAATATTTTCAATACCAATTCCACAATTTCCTCCTATAGCAGAAGTGACACCCATTTTTAAAAGTTTTTCAAAAATATTTATTTTAATCTTTCCATCTAGTATTTTATCTTCGTGCATATGCATGTCAATAAATCCAGGAGTTACATATAAATTGTTTGCATCAATTACTTTATCTCCAGTTAAAATATTTTTAGAAAGCTCAACTATTTTACCATTTTCAATACTGATATTTAATTTTTCAGATATATTATTTTTAGGATCAATTAAGTGTCCATTATTTATTGATATTTTCATAGTTGCTCTCCTTTTAAATTTATTTCAACAAGTATATATAAAAAAAACATCTTTGTACAATATATAAAATATGTTATTGGAATATATTATTTGTATAACAGATTTTATTGACTTCTAAAACTTTAGATGTTATAATCTGACAAAATTATAAAAGGAGGAAGAGAATGCTAAGGAATTTAAGGAATACAAAACAATTTAATAAATTTGTAATCCTTAGAGAGAGTAGGCTCAATTACTTTATTTTATAATTAAAATTTAATTAATTTTTTATTGATTAAATAGTTTTTAGTTATATTTTTTGTGGTTAATACCTGTCTTTTAAGGCAGGTATTTTTTTTATAAAATTTTTTATGGAGGGAAGAGATGAAAAAGATTATTATATCAATGATAGCTTTATTATTTGTAGTATTTTGGGGGTGTACAAAAGATGAGAAAACAACAGTAGCTAATGAAAAGATTTATGTCATTGGAACAAACGCTGAATATCCACCTTATGAATATTTAGAAAATAATAAGGTTGTTGGGTTTGATGCTGACATTATTGAGGAGCTTTCTAAAAGAGTAGGATTTAATTATAAATGGTCTAATATGAATTTTGATGGACTTATATCAGCTTTACAAGCAAAAAAGGTGGATATGATTATAGCTGGAATGACTGTAACTGAAGAAAGAAAAAACTTTATTAACTTTTCAACACCATATATAGCTCCAAATATTTGTTATATAGTTTTAAAAAATAATAACTTAAAAAATTCAAATGAACTACAAAATAAAAAATTTGGCGTAGAATTAGGTACAACTGAAGAGGGAATTGCAAGACAAGTTCCAGGTGCACAAGTGGTTCCTTTTACTGGACACACATCAGCCTTATTAGCATTAAAAGCCAATAAAATAGATGCTATGTTATTAGATGAAAGTGTTGCTCAAAAATATATAGAGAATAATCCTGAGATAGAAAGCATCGGAGTTGCTTCTGGAGAAAGTAAAGCAATGGCTTTTAATAAAAGTGATGAAGAACTAAAAAATAAAATTGATGCAGAGTTAAAAAAGATGTTAGATGATGGAACTATTCAAAGTTTAAAAGAAAAGTATGGTATATAACTATGGAAATAACGTCATTTTATATAGAAATTTCAGAAAAAAATCTTATAAATAATATTAATTATCTTAAAGAAAAATATAAAAAAAGTGTTCTTCCTGTTATTAAAGCAAATGCTTATGGTCACGGAATAGAGCTTATTGCTACAGCTTTATATAAAAATGGTTATAAAGAGTTTAGTGTTGCTCGATTAAATGAAGCTTTAAAACTTTTAAAAAATAAGGAGCTGAAGAAATGTAAAATTTTAGTTTTTGAAACTATAGATGAAAGTTATTTTTCGTATATAAAAAATCATGATTCTATAATTGTAACTGCTAACAGCTTTAGAGAGCTTAAAAATTTAGTAGATAATGGTATTTCTTCAAAACAAATTCAGCTAAAAATAGATTTTGGATTTGGAAGAAACGGAATAGAATTGTTAGACATTTTAAAATTAAAATCTTATATAGTTAATAAAAATCTAGAATTTAGTGGAATTTATTCTCATCTTTATGCCACTGATTTCAATGAAGGAAAGGAACTAATAGATAAATTTAGTGAAATTGTATTATTTTTAGGAAAAGAAAAATTTCAAATGATACATATTCAAAATAGTGTTGGAATTTTATTTTATGGAGCTCAAGATTTTATGACTCATATGAGAAGTGGTATATTTATTTATGGATTGCAAGAAGAGGGATTTTTCCATGAAGGACTGAAACAAGTTTTTCAATTTAAAGGAAAAGTAGCAGGAGTAAGGGATATTGAAGAGTCTAAGTACTTAGCATATACTTCAAAAGAGGATTTAAGTAATCACGATTATAAAAATATTGTAAAAATAAAAATAGGATATGGGGATGGCTTTTTAAAATGTAATGAAAATAGTATGTGTATAATAAATAAAAAGACCTATAAAATATTATCTGTGACAATGGATAATACTTTTATAGCTGGTGATGATTCTATTAGTGAAGGTGATGAAGTTATTTTATATCCAGATATTAATTTAATCAGAAATAATACAGAGATGCATATATGTGAAGTTTTACCTCTAATAAATGATAGAATTGAAAGAGTTTTAAAATAAAATTCTCTGTTAGCAGGGGAATAAAATTTCTTCATACATAGGAGGCTGATTTAGAGTTGGAATATAAAATAAAAAAATATTGAAGAAAATCAAAGGGACTTTTAAATGATAGAATAAAACCTATTCAGATGGACAGTTGTGTAAGTGGTCCTGCAATTACTGTAAAATGTGGATCAGGTGATTTATGCAGCAGTAGAGTTTTGTAAAGAGGGAGATATAATGGTAGTAACAACTAAAATAAAGTCAGAAACAGTAAATGGTTCAGTAGTTTGTGCTGGAATACAAATAAATGCTGGAGATCTTATTTTAGCTGATGATGATGGAGTTGTTACTGTAAAACAAGAAGAAGTAGAAAAAGCTCTTGAATCTGTAAAAAATGGAGAATTAGGTATTGATTTTTATGGTTTTAGAGAAAGAATAAGTAAAAGAGAATAAATGTGTGATTAAGCATTATTTATTCTCTTTTTTTTAAAAAATTATCACAACTAATTTTTATTTAATAAAATTTATAATTTTATGTTTAAAACAATTAAAATATATAAACATTACAAAGATTAAGTTGAAAATACAGATCAGTTTTTATAGAGATAAATTTATAATTAATTTTTATAAATCTCGTATTCTTCACATAATACGAGATTTATTTTATTGATTTTACTAGGAATAATTAATATATTAAAATTTTACCTTTCAAAAGCGATATTAAATTTAGCTAAATGCGAGAAATATATATAATAAAAAAATACCACCCAAAATAATAATGGGGATGGTATTTTTCTAAAATAAATATTTAATTTCATTATTTTTTATTATAGGTTAATATTAACTTGACATTATTCCCAAAATATTCCACCATGGATAAGCTATTCCTAATAAAATAACTAATCCTAAAAACATACGCACTATAAGAATCTTTACTAAAGTACTTAAAGATACATATCCTGAAGTATAAACTAATAATAATCCTGCAAATTCATATGGTAATAGATACTGATCTAAAGAAACTTGAAAAATATATGTCATTACATAAGGATTTATATTATTTTCAAGTCCTAGTTGAATTAAAGGTATTGTGAAAGAAGACATAGCTGCTAATGGTGTAAGTAAAAAGTTTAATAAAATACCAGAAATATATGATACTGTTATTATTGAAAAGGCATTTCCCTTAAAAAATGGTTGTAGAAAATCTTTTATTATATTTATAGCCTGAGTCTCTGATGCAACGCTTCCGATGCTCATGGCCCCTACAATAAAAAGAAGTGATAGTAAATTTACTTTTTTTAAACTCTCATTATTTAATAATCCTAATTTAGGTATAAAAAATAATGAAGAAAGAACTACTAGAATCCAAGCTGAGTTGATTTTATGAATGCTTTCTGTAGACATAAATAAAAGTGCAACCCCCATAACTATAAAAGCTTTTTTCTCTTTATCTTTTATTTTACCTAAATCTAAATATTTTTTTTCTAACAATGTCCTTTTTTCTGAAGTTAAAGATTTAGTGTTCTTTGCAAATAAAACCAATACTCCTAAAGAGCCAAAAGTATAAAAAAATATATATGGTAAATTATGAATTAAATATTGCATCCAAGTTAAAGTTTGACCAGTAACTTGTTGAGCATAATTTAATCCAATTATAATTCCTGAATCTCCCGTTGCAAATCCAAGTCTAAAAGTTGAGATAACGAAAAATCCAGCCATTGTTAATAGTGTTGCTTCTAAACTTTTAGGTTTATAACCTAAAGTTTCAATCAGCCCCATTGTTATAATATTAAAAATTACTATTTTAGCAATAACTGATGGAATAAATGGAGTTATAATTATTCCTGCTAAGGTTATCCCTAAAAGGATCGTTGCAAATGTTTTTCCAAATTTTGCAATACTCCAAATAGCTATTCTTCTAGCCACACCAGTTTCATTAAGCATTGTTGACATTAACATAGCTGCTAAAACCAGCCAAGGAATTGTTGAAGTCCAAGGTTTAAAAGCCGTATTCGGTGAGGCCACTTTAAAAACAACATATAAAGTTGGAAGTAACAAACCTGTTATAGCGTCTGGAATTAATGAAAAACACCAAAGTAAAACAGCGAATACAGTAATCACAAAAAACATTGATGTTTTATAATCTAAACTATAACTTTGAGCTGTAACCCAAATCATAATTAATGCTGTAAACGTTCCAATCCATTTATAAAAATCGCTATTTATTGTATAGAAAGAGCCTTTTAAGGCTCTTTCACTCTCCATCTCTCTCATTTTCTTTAATCCTCCTATAGATTTCTCTCTATAAACTCTTCAACTTCATCAATTGGATTAAATCCTGAAAGTCTGTCAACAATCTCATTATCTTTTACTAATAATAAAACTGGAATTGACTTTAAACTATGCTTGCTCATAAACTCTTTATTTTTATCAGCATCTAAATGGAATGCGACCATATTAGCTTCCTCTTTATAAATTGGAACTAACTCTTCTAATATAGGTTGAAGAGCCATACAGTTTTTACATCTTTCAGCTCCAACAAATATCATTCCTATATTTTCAACTTTAGAAATTTCATCTTTAAGATTTTTTTCATCTAAATGTGCGAATAACGTAGAGTTTATTTTAAATAATTTAGGTTTTTCTTCTGTTTCGTCTCCAGCAGCTACACATGCATTTAAAGCATTTGATTTTTCCCATGGTGAAACTCCATCAACAGCAACTCTTGTTGCTCCACCTAAAGGTTTTGATCCAGGAACTCTAAATGTAGAAACATCTACCTTTTTAATTGGAGTTTCCTCTGGTTTTTCTAGTTGAGGTACCCACTCGTAAGGAACTCTATAAGCTCTAAAAATCATATTCATATTCATAATCTCTTTATCCCAATATGGATTTATATATTCCCATACAATTTCATAGCTTGGAGTTACTTCAATCAATCTTCCATTTGATCCCTCAGTTATTAAAGTATTTCCATTTGCTAATCTTTGAGCTCCACTTATAAACGGACTATAGAATCTTGAAGCATCTAATGGCATTACAAATCCAGCTTCTTTTGGTGTATATTGCCATACAATTTCTAATGTAACTGGGTCTATTTCTAATATTCTAGAGTAATCTCTTCTTGCATTTTTCTCTCCATATTTAGATTCAGGATTCGGTGCACCATATCCTGCCCACCCACCGTTATCAAATACAAGAACATTTCCTTCACCAGGTAATCCTCTTGGAATCATATGTGCATGGTGTTGTCCAATGATACATCCTAAATGCTTAAACTCTGGAGTATTATAATATGGACCAATTTTCCATACAACCTCTCCAGTTTCTTTACTTATTATAGCGATAATGTTTGTTTCTCTTCCATCCCAAATTATATTATCTGGATGGAATCTTTCGTCACCAGCATCGTACCACTTGTTAGGACCTAAAGCTGACATTGAGTTTATATGCATCCAATCTCCAACTTTTTCTGGCTCAACACTTCTTAAATTTGGATTTCTAAATAAAACATTCTTAGCTTCTTCTGAAAATCCAAACTCATCAAAATGTTCATTACAAACCCATTCCCAAATTATTTTTCCACCATCATCAACTTCATAAATAACATCATCTAATAATAATTTATCTGATATTTTTAAATTTCTCACTGTTTTATGTCCAAGTATTAAAGTTTTTCCACCATGTACCTTTGGTTCCATACCAGGTGCATAGTATCCAACTGGATTTCCCTCTCTTTGATAATCATGATGTTGTCTTGCCATCCATCTTGGCTCCGTCCCTTCATCTTCGATATATTCATATCTATCAAATCTCCAAACTTCATTTCCATCCCAGTCTAGTTGTACAACATCCTCATAATCTTGCATTCCAAACTTTGAACTTCTCTCTCTTTTACTACCTAAAACATATCCTCCTGGAAACATCTTTGCAGGAAAACCTTTTAAATTTTCCCAAAGTCTAATCTCTCCTCCATTCATATCTATTAGCATTACCCCTTGTCCTTTTAAAGGAAAAAGTGTATACCCACTCCATGCTTTTTCTGGATTATAAATCGTTGCTCCTGTTGGATAAATCGTTGGATGACCCATTTTGTAACCTCCCTATTTTTATGTGTTTTTATTTTATTTGTTGATTATTAGCTCTGGACTATCTATATTTTCTTTATCAAAGAATTTTGCTAAATATCTATTTTTTCTAATATCAATATAGATAAAATCTTCTATGTTATCCTCTCTTAACTCTTTTTCTTTTTCAGAGAGATATTTTAATCCATCACTATCTAATGAATTCCAAAAACCAATAGCTACATTTTTATCCTTGATTCTGTTTGCATAAACATTCATCTCTTCTAAATATTTTTCTGCTGCTACTGCCGCTACAGCTCCATCTGCTGCTGCTGTTATAACCTGCTTTAAATATTTTTCTCTTACATCTCCAGCTACAAAAACACCAGAAATTGATGAATTTAATAGAGTATCACACTCAATGTGGCCTCTCTTATCAAGTTTTAAATCTGTTTCTTCTAAAAATTCAGTATTCGGAATCATTCCAACAAAGAAAAACACACCTTTGCAAGGGATATCTGTTATTTCACTTGTTTTTAAATTCTTAACTTTTACTCTCTCTACAGACTCATCTCCTATAATCTCATCTAAAGTTGAATTCCAAATAAACTCTATTTTAGGATTTTTAAAAGCTTCCTCTGCACTTAATCTATTACAATCTAATACTCCTTCATCATGAAGAACTATAACTTTTACTTTTGAAGCATATTTGGATATAAACATTCCCTCTTCAATAGCTTGATCTCCACTTCCAACAACAACAACCTCTTGATTTGAGAAAAATTCAGCATCACAAGTAGCACAATAGGCCACACCTCTGCCTTTAAAATCTATTTCTCCAGGAATTCCTAAAACTCTAGGTTTAGTTCCTGTTGCAAAAATTACACTTCTAGCTTTATATTCTTTTCTTCTACTTTTTAAAATTTTTATCTCACCATTTAATTCAACTGTTCTTATACTATCTCTTACAATTGTAGCACCTAATTTTTCTGCGTGTTTAGACATAACTTCACCTAGTTTTTCTCCAGATGTTTTTGGTATTCCAGGATAGTTAACTATCTCAGTAGTTTTTGCAGCCATTCCACCTATAGATCCTTTTTCTAAAATTAAAGTTTCCATTTTTGCCCTAGCTCCATAAACCCCTGCTGCTAATCCTGCTGGTCCTGCTCCAACGATTATTAAGTCGTAGATTTTTTCCATGCTCTCCTCCGATATTTAAATATAATGATACTTTTCAAATAAAAATATAAATATATAGTATAAAAAATATTTATACTATTATTAATAAATATATTTTTATAAACTTAAAAAAGTTTATACATCATAACTAAACACCGTTCAAGGTAGATCATAGTCTATATTTATTTTGAAATTTTATTATTGAATTGAATTTAAAATGTTTGTTTTTAAAACTTTTAATATGAATTTTATTTGAAAAGGTTTGTTTATATTCAGAATTTTAATTAAAAACAATACTTTTGTCAATTTTTTATTAGGGTTAATTTCAAAGTTTTTTTCGCTCTATTTCTATCCATTTTTTATTATTTATTAAAAGAAACCATTAAATTAAAAGCTCACTCAAGTGTATTAATACTAATATACTTGTATAATTTGTTTATTTTTTAATCCTATTATATTACTTTTACTTTTTTCACTCTAAAAATAATTTATCTAAAAATAAAAAAAGAAAAGCCTATTTTTTAGACTTTTCTTAAGTAAATCGATATTCCTATTTCAATATTTTTTTAGCTTCTATAAATCTTTGGAAAGCTGTAAACAGTACCATCGCTGTAAATATATTTATTACAACTCCTGCATTTTCTTTTAAAAGTATCATTAAACTCAACATTAAAAATCCTTCAGTTCTTTCAGCTAATCCAGCTTGATAATAAAATGTCTTTTCCCCTTTATTTTCAGCTAGTGGCCCTGTCGTTAAAAATATTGTCATTGATATAATAATACTTACTGCTAAGATAAGAGATATAAAACTAAACTCTGTATATTTATACGCAATTCCTAAGATAACTGCACCTTCAACCATTCTATCAAAAGTAATATCCATTACAGTTCCAAAAGGTGATGATGATTTTGTTTTTCTAGCTATTGTTCCATCTACAGCATCTAAATATCCAGAAAACCATAAAACTAAAACCGCTAGAATATTAAATCCAAAAGCTACTAAAACTCCACTAAAAATTCCCAACAACATAGCTATTATTGTAACTGCATTTGCACTTAAGCCAAATTTCATAGCTATTTCTGCTCCAACTCCTATCAACGGTTGGATGTATTTTCTACAATGTGTATCTAACATCTATTTTTGCTCTCCTATTAAAATTTTCTCATTGTCATTGTAAATAAGAGATACTTCATCTCCTACTTTATATAAAAACTCTTTCTCTTCCACTAAAGTTATTTTTTCATTCTCCAAGGATACAACCACTGAATATCCCCCCATTTTAAAGTTTATTTCATGAACTATTCCCTTTAAATTTGAATTTTCTATAACTCTAATACTCTTCCCTCTAAGAGCAACAAACTTACACTGCTCTACTTCACACTTAAAAACCTTTTCAAATATCTCTTTTGAAAAGATATTTTCCACAGCTAATAACTTTGCTGTGTAAACATTTTTAGGATTATTATATAAATTTTTTGGAGTTCCATAGTCTAAAAGTTCTCCTCTAAACATAATTCCAATTTTATTAGACAAATAAAAGGCTTCCTCTCTATCATGAGTTACAAATATAATTGTAACTTTTAATTTTTCATGAAGTTTTTTAACCATCTTTTGCATTCTATCTCTTAAATTAAAATCTAAAGCTGAAAAAGGTTCATCCATCAATAAAAGTTTAGGTCTTGTCACTATGGCTCTAGCTATAGAAACCCTTTGTTTTTCTCCACCACTTAACTCACTAGGAAATCTTTTTTCTTTTCCCACTAAATCCATTTCTAATATAGCATCTTTAACTCTTTTTTCAATCTCATCTTTTGAGACCTTTTTAATTTTTAATCCAAAAGCTATATTTTCCCAAACACTTAGATGTGGGAGAAGTAAATCTTTTTGAAAAACCATAGCTACCTCTCCATCTTTTATCATTCTGCTTGGACTTTTTCCATTTATCAATATTTCACCACTAAAATCTTTATCTAAGCCCGCCACCAAATTTAAAAGAGTAGATTTCCCTGATCCAGATTGTCCTAATATTCCAATAAATTCACCATCTTCTATAGAGATATCTATATTTTTTAGTGAGAATCCAGAGAAGGATTTAGACACTCCCTTTATTTCTATCATTTAGTACTCTCTCTTTCTATAAATATTTTTTACTATTCGGTCTACTAAAAAAACTAAAAAGTATGTGAAAGCAACGTATATAATACTATAAACCGTTCCATTAGTAATGCCTCCATCAACTAAATACGGCATCATTAAAATTGGAAGCGTCATAATTTGACCTCCTCCAATTATAAAAGTTACTAGATATTGAGCTAATGAAACGATAATAACTAAAGACATTCCAACTAAAAATGATGGATAAATTATAGGCAAAGTTATTTTTAAAAAACGCTCCATGGCATTGGCTCCTAAAACTTTTCCTAAGTTTATGTAATCTTTATTTAATGTCACATATCCTGCTCTCATACTTTGAATATAATAAGGCATTGTTGTCACGCTGTGAACAATGGCAACTCCCAATGCTGTTTCTATTAAATTCAATTTTATAAATGCAAATTGAATTCCCATTGTACTAACCATTGTTGGAATAATTAGTGGAAGGATGATTAAAAACTCTATAAACATCTTTCCTCTAAAATTTTCCCTAGCCATAAAAGAAGCTATAGGAGTTCCAATTATAAAATTTATAAACATTGTTATAATAACAACTAAAAGTGTAGTCATTAAACTATCATAAGTTTTTCCTGATTTTAACACATATTCCCACATCTTAAAATTTATACTATTTAAAAATATTCCAATGAAAGGTAGTAAAAATATTAAGGACAATAAAAAATATGTAATCCATAAAAATAATTTTTTCATTTTACCACTCTCTTTCCTGGAATTTTGTAAAAAATTTCAAAGCTAAACACATTATTCCACCAAATAATAAACTTATACTTGAGATTAAAATGTTCATAACCATTATTTTTCCTCTCAAATCTAAATTGCCTTTTGTATATGTATCAAACACTAGTACAGAAAGTACCCTAGGGTGAGTAACCCCTAAAATATATGGCGTTTCAAAGGCTGCAAAAAGATATGTTAAAACTATAAAAAAGCTAATACTTAAAGTTGGAAAAACCAATGGAAAAACTATTTTTTTAAAAAAAGTAACATTACTTAAATTATATATTTTTCCCAAAGAATCCCACTTCTTATCGATTCTAAAAACTACAGGAAGACTCATCATAGTCATAAACGGTAGAGCCTTCCAAACATAAGTCAGTATTATTCCAATTCCATGATGATCATTTGTCAATATTGGAAACTCATCCATAGAGGATATTATCCCTATTTTCAATAAAAAATTACTTATCACTCCTCTTTTCATAAGTAGAAGTAGTATTCCATATGCACTTACTAAATACGGAACAAATACTGGTGCTTCAATAACTTTTTGAAAAAATTTTGTATAAAAATATCCTTTTCTCCTGCTTAAAAAAACTAGAAATATAACAATAACTGTCAATATAAAAGCTAAAAGAGCAGCAATACTATTTATTTTTATAGTGTATATTAAACTTTCGTAAAACTCTTTTGAAGAAAGAACATCTCTATAATAATCTAGAGTAAAATATGATTTTGTTAGAATTCTATTGTAACCTAAAGAGGTCATAAAAACATAGTACAGACCATACAGAAAGAAAAATGTCATATATAATAAAAAAGGCATTATATAGATAAATTTTTTAATTCTTTCCAACGTTCTCTAGCCATCCCTCTTCTATAATTGTAAGTTTATCAGGTGTTAGTTCCATCACTCTTTTTTCTTGTAACTCCTCTGAAGATGGAATTTTTCCACTTTTATTTAAATCAAAGAATTTTTTTACAGTTTCAGGAGGTAGTTTTTTCATATCTAAGATATTAAAATCTCCCCAATTTTTAGGTTCCTGTTTCAATAGTTGTAACTCTGGAGATACTAATTCATTTATTACAGCTATAGCTCCATCTTTATTTTGAGCATTTGCAGGTATAGCTAAATAGTGATTATTAAATAAAGTTCCTTTATTTAATAAAAAGCTCTTTGATGTTTCAGGATAATCTCCTGATTCTATTTTTGAATTTACTTTATTTATAGTGTATCCCATAGTCACATCCACTTCTCCAGCTGAATATAGAAGATCTAATTTCCCTTCTGACTCAGGATAAGTTTCACCTTTTCTCCATAAATAAGGTTCAATCTCATTTAAATAGTTCCAAACTATATTTAAATTTTCTTTAAACTCTTCTGGAGTCATATTTTGAATATTATCATAACCTAACATATCAATTGTTATATTTCTTACAAAAGCACTTCCTGTAAAATTAGTTGCATTTGGATAAGTAAATCTACCTGGATTCTTTTTTACATACTCTGTTAAAGTCTCCCAACCAGTAAATGGTACCTTTCCATTTTTAGTATTGTATATAAAATTGAACTGAGCTTCTCCAAATGGAACCTCTAATCCATTAATATCCTCTCCAAAATCTTTAACTGTTGTACTCTCTTTTAATAAGTCTTTATTTTTAATGCTTCCTAAAGTATTTTCTGTTAAAACTCCAGCATCTTTTAAAGCTTTAAAGTTTTCACCATTTACCCATAAAACATCTATAACTCCATTTTTTTTCCCAGCTTGTTTCTCAATTATTAATTTATTTACAACATCTTTTATATCCACAATAGGAACTCTTTTTAAATTTATATTTTCATTTTCCAACACTTTAGGAACGACTACATCATCCATAAAAGTATTAATCTCTTTAGAACCACCCCACATATAGATATTAACATCTTTATTTTTTTCTTTATTACAACTTGTTAGCATTCCCAAAACTAACAATGAAAGTGTAAATAATTTAATTTTTTTTCCCATTTTTAATCCTCCTACTGTTTAATAAATAAGGGGAGATATCTTTCTCCCCTTTTTTTATTATAACCTATTTATTATAGTGTTACGAGTTTTTCTTTGATTTTTTTGCTATTATTTTTGTTATTATAGTTAGACCAAAGAATATAAGTGATGCCAATATTGACATCTTAACAGCTGTTTTCATATCCCCTGAAGCAACCGCTCCTGCTAGAAGTACAAATACCGATGTTCCTGGTAAAATAAATATTGTTGATAATAAAGAGTATTGAATAAAACTTATTGGCGTTAATCCATAAACATAATTTTGAATTCCAAAAGGAAATATTGGTAATAATCTTGTTGTTGCAAGAATAAACCAACCATCATTTTTTACACCTTCATTTATTTTTTTAAAAACCTCTGTATTTCCAAATTTTTCTTCAATAGGTTTTCTAGCAATGTATCTTGCTATTAAAAATGATAAAGACAATCCTAAGCCTGCACCTATAGCTGTGTAAACAATTCCCATCACAGCTCCAAATATTAATCCTCCTGCTAAAGTCAGTGGTAAAACAGATATACAAGTTGTTGTTACAATAGCATATAGTCCTATGTATGCTATTGGTCCCCATACACCCAAACTTTTAATTAATATTTCTAACTTTTGTCTATCTTTTAAATATTCTAAAGCTCCAGATTTTACTATTCCTATTGCAATAACAATTAAAACACATACTGTAATAATTAATTTTACTGAATTTTTTTTCTGATTCATTTAACTCTCCCGTTTGTTAAGTTCCAGTTTTGATTTATATCTTGTTAGCCATTGTTTTACTGGGCCCATATTTCTTTTCTTAGCTTTTGATTTTTTATATTTATCTCCAAATATTAAATCAACTATGTGAAGAGCATCTGCTCCACCATTTTCCATAGATTCTCTACATGCGGCACAATATGTCACCATATGACCTGTTGTTGTTTCTTTAGCTCTTCTATTCATAACTTTTTTAGCCACCTCTGGAACAGCTGGAACTATCATTCCACCAAATCCACAACATCTAGTTTTCTCTCTAGAATTTTCCAACTCCTCTACTTCATACCCCAACTTTTCCATAATCCATCTAATCCCATCATGAATTTTTGTTACATTTCTAGTTGGGCATGAATCATGTATATTAAACTTTACATCAGAGCCTTTTCCTATACCAAGTTGAGATTCTGGTAATCCAATCTCTGGCAATAGTTCCCATAAGGATATCACATTTTGCTTTCCATATGTACCAAATATTCCATAACACGATTGACAAGCAACAATAATAGTTTCTGCTCCAACCTTGTCTAGCTCCTCTTGAACTGTTTGGAATCTTTCTTTAAAAAGTTCATCTTGCCCTAAAGCTTTAGGTGGTTTTCCACAACATTTCAATAGAGAACCAACTTCTCCGCCTAACTTATTTTGTAAGTGATCCATAATATTTCCAACAGCAACTGAGTTGTATGATGGTAGAGAACATCCTGGGAAGAATACATATTTTGTTTTCTTTCCATTAGGAGCAGTATTTGTTGTATTAAATAGTTTTGAATATCCTAAATACTGATGTGCTTCAATTGCTTTATGCCCTTTCATTGAAGATTTTCCATCGTTATCCTTTATATATTTACTTCTTAAATTACTAAAATTTGATTTTAAATCAAGACTTTTTGGACATTTTAAAGTGCATTGATTGCACATATTACAAGAGTAAGCTATCTTTGGATCTACATTTTCATAACCTTTTTCTGCATATTCTGTAAAAAGAGTTTTTGGACAATCTGTATAGTCATTTAGCATACTACACTCTTTCATACAAAGTTTACACTCACACTTTAGACATCTATTTGCCTCTTTTATAGCTTCCTCTTTTGTAAATCCTAGATTTTCACCATTCACTATTTTAGGAATAACTCTTTCATTTTTTCCAAAAGAATTCCAACCTTCAGGTAAATACTCTGTTGGTAGATATAACTTTGTTTGATAACCACCCTCAGCTTCTAAAGATCTTCCCTCTTTTAAATCTTTTCCATTTAAAAATCTATCTATTGATTTAGCTGCTCTTCTTCCCTCTGACATAGCTTCTACAACAATACGTGCACTTGCACAATTTCCAGCTACAAAAACTTTTTCATTATTTATTAATTGTAAAGTTAACTCATCAAAAATAAATAAACTCTTTGTATTTTTTCCTGTGGCAATTAAAATTGCATCATAATTTTTTTCTAACTTCTCAAAAGAAATATCTTTCCCAATCTCTATTGAGAATTGAATATTAATTCCTAATTTTTCTAGCAAAGAGTATTCTCTATCTATTACCTCTCTTGGAAGCTTATGCTCTGGAATTCTAACTCTCATCATTCCACCAAACTCAGATGATTTATCAAATATTGTAACTTCATATCCTTCTTTAGCTAAATCTATTGCACCTTGAGCACCTGCTGGCCCCATACCGATTATAGCTACCTTTTTACCATTCTTACTTTTTACACTTATATCCCAATCTTCTTCATTATCAAAATTATCTGCTGCATATCTTTTTAATGTAGCTATTGCTATTGGTGAGTCCTCTTTTCCTCTTCTACAATTTTGCTCACAAGGATGAGCACAAATTCTTCCTAATACTCCAGGTAGAAAAAGCGTTTCTCTAATAACTTTTATCGCTTCTTTTCCCTTATCTTCTCCAATCAATCTCACATAAGTTTTAGCATCTGTATTCATTGGACAACTACTTTTACAAGCTGCCTCAGAAGCACCCATACAATTTTCAATAATATCTTTCATTTTTTCTCTTCCTATATCTTTATATTTTTTATTTCTTATATTATACCCTTTTTATCTATAATATTAAACATATCTTTTTATTTACACTCTTTAATTTTGAAAAATAAAAAATTGGGTAACTAAAAAACCATTACCCAATCTCTTTACTTTTATTTTGTTATTTTCTCAATAATCTCTTCAATAGATTGCTTTCCAAAAGAGATATCTTTGTCATTTATAATTAAAGCTGGAACTCCCATTATATTATATTTGCTTTTTAATTCTGGAAATGCAAATATATCTATCATTTCAGCTTGAATATTTGAATTTTCAATAGCTAACCTTTGTGCTCCTGTAACTACCTCTGGACAAAGGGAACAAGAAAGTGAAACTGCAATTTTAAGTTTTACTTTTTTATCTATACTTTGAATTTTTCCTTTTAGCTCTTCATTTAACTCTTGACCTGGCCCAGCTATATTATATAGAGCTAAAATAAATGAGTTAAGCTCATGACCACTTGGAAGTCCTGAGAACTTAACACCTCTAAAGTTGTCATTAGAATCTAAAATAGCAATAGTTGGAGAACAATCTAATTCTATTTTTTTCTCTAGTTCAAGATTCTCATCTTTTTTATAAAACTCTAAAGTTATTTTATCTGAGATATCACAAATTTCAGTTAAAAATTCTTTGATATTTACTGAAAGGTCATTACCATTTAGTATAGAAACTATTTTTATACTACTTTGGAATCTTTCAAAGATACCTTTTAGTTGAGAAACTATTCCTTCATCTAAAAACTTAGATTTAGATTCCTCCTTAGAAATATCAGAAGTTTTTGGATGTTCCTTTTCCTCTTTTTCAATTCCTAAAGCCTCTCTTTTTTCTTCAACAACTTTTTCTAAAACTGTTGCAGCTAAAGCTCCATCAGCAACGGCTGTAACAACCTGTCTTAATCTCTTTGGTCTAATATCTCCAATAGCATATACATCTTTAACATTTGTTTGTAAATCTCCATCAGTTACTATATATCCTTGAGAATCTAAATTTACATGATTTTTAAATAGATCACTTTGCGGTTTATATCCAATGAAAACAAAAACACCAAAAGATTCATTATCTGGAGCAGTATACTCCCAAGTTGTATTTGTGAGATTATCTTTAAAGATAGCTTTTCTAAGTTTAGTATCTCCTGTTACTTCAATAATTTGAGAATTAAATCTCACTTCAATTTTTGGATGTTTTAAAACTTTTTCAGCTATAGATTTAGCACATGTAAACTCAGGTTCTCTAGCTATAATTGTAACTTTTCTTGCAAATTTAGTTAAAAATATAGCTTCTTCAGCAGCAGCAAATCCCGCTCCAATAACGAAAACGTCAAGACCAGTGAAAAACTCACCATCACAAGTTGCACAATATGCAACTCCTCTACCTGTAAACTCAACTTCTCCAGGAAATCCTAACTTTCTTGGGTTTGCTCCAGTTGCAATAATAACACTTAAAGCTTTATAAGTTCCAGAAGTTGTTTCAACTTTTTTAATCTCATCTTTAAAATCCATATTTGTAACTTCTGATTTTAAAAATTCTACACCAAATCCAAGAGCTTGCTCTCTCATTTGCTCTCCTAAATGATGACCTGATATCTCTTTAATCCCTGGATAATTTACAACTTCAGAAGTAGTAGTTATCTGTCCACCAACTTCAGATTTCTCTATAATAAGTACATCCATTTGAGCTCTACCAGCATATATTCCAGCTGATAATCCCGCCGGACCCCCACCAATAACAATTAAATCATATATTTTATTCATAATTCACCTCTTAATTTAAGTATATATGTTATTAAAAATTGAAAGGCACCCTATAGTGCCTTTCAAAAGAGTTTAAATTTTTCCAACTAAATCTAAAGATGGTTTTAAAGTTTCTGAACCTGGTTTCCATTTTGCAGGACAAACCTCTCCACCGTGCTCAGCTACAAATTGAGCAGCTTGAACTTTTCTTAAAAGCTCTGCAGCATCTCTTCCAATTCCTAAATCATGAATTTCATATGCTACGATTTTTCCCTCAGGATTTATAACAAAACTTCCTCTTAATGCTAATCCCTCTTCAGGAATTAAAACACCAAACATCTCTGATATTTTTCTTGTAGGGTCTGCTACCATAGGATACTGTATTTTCTTTATAGTATCAGAAGTATCATGCCATGCCTTATGAACAAAGTGAGTATCTGTTGAAACTGAATAAATTTCACAATTAATCTCTTTAAACTTAGCATAGTTATCAGCTAAATCTCCTAACTCTGTAGGACAAACAAAAGTAAAATCTGCTGGATAAAAGAAGAAAACTGACCATTTCCCTTTTATAGACTCGTTTGTAACTTCAACAAAGTTGTTGTTGTGGTAAGCTTGTGCTTTAAATTCTCCGATATTTTTTCCAATTAATGACATGTAATAACCTCCTATATATTTATAATTATTTTTGTTTTGTAATGATTACAAACTAATAATACTACACTTTTTTAGTATTGTCAATATTTTATTTAAAAATATTTTGATAATAAAAATATAATCTAAAATAGTTATTCAATATAGGCTATTACTTTCCTTTTTTATTTCCTTTTTTTAATATTGAGGATTTACATGAACCATACAGTGTTTAGCTTCAGAAAAAGATTCCTCAATTTTATTATGAACTTTTTCAGCTATTATATGTGCTTCATTTAGTGAGATATTTCCATCTACAGCAATCTCTAAATCTATATAAAATTTAGCTCCAAAAATTCTAGTTTTTAAAGAATCAACTCCCTTTACACCAACTTCTTCTAAAGTCAATCTTTTTATCTCCTCTACAATCTCTTCGTCACACGAAATATCCACTATTTTTTCAACTGCATCTTTTCCAATATCATATGAAACTTTTAATATTATAATAGCAATAACTATGGCTGCCAAAGGGTCAAGTATTTTAAATCCAATGATAGATCCACCGATACCAACCAAACTTCCAACTGAAGAAAAAGCATCTGATCTATGATGCCAAGCATCAGCCATAAGAGATGGTGAGTTTATTTTTTTAGCTGAATTTCGAGTATACCAATACATCCACTCTTTAACAAAAATTGATAATATCGCTACTATAAGTGCTAAAATTCCAGGAGCAGGTAAATCTCCATTAAGAGCTTTTTCTATTCTTCCAATCCCCTCATAACCAATTCCCAATCCTGTTAATCCCAATAATACAGATAAAAATATAGCAACTATACACTCTAATTTTTCATGTCCATATTGATGTTTTTCATCAGCATTTTGTCCTCCTATTTTCACACCTATTATAACAATAAATGTACTAAGTACATCACTAGCAGAGTGAACTGCATCTGATATCATAGCTCCAGAATTTGCAAGTATTCCAGCTCCTAGTTTAATTACAGAAAGTAATATATTTACAAAAATACTGACTTTTGAAACTCTCATTGCAACTTTACTTTCACTATTTAATTGTTCCTTTAAAATATTAACCATTTTCCCTCCAATAAAATAAAATAAAAAGGGACAACAATTTTCCTTATAGAAAATCGTTGTCCCATGATTTTTAATCTCACTGCATCAATTAAGACGCCCGGCATGTGCTAGCCTGATCAACTCTAAAAGAGTATAACCTATCTGTACTGCAAAATCAAGTACTTTTTAACTTTTATAATAACTTAAAAAACTTTAGTAATTTTCTGCTCTTACTTCAAAGAAACTTTGCGAGTAAGAACATACTTCACAACTTTCTGGAGCTTTTTTACCCATAACTAAATGACCACAGTTTATACATTCCCACATAGTTTCATCTGCTTTTTCAAAAACTACTTTCATCTGTACATTATTTAAAAGCTTACGATATCTTTCTTCGTGAGCTTTTTCTATTTTAGCTACAGCTCTAAATTTTTTAGCAAGATCATAGAATCCTTCAGCTTCAGCTTCTTCAGCAAATTTACTATACATATCTGTCCACTCATAATTTTCACCTTCAGCTGCATGAAGTAAATTTTCACTTGTATCTCCAAGCATTCCTAACTCTTTAAACCATAACTTAGAGTGCTCTCTCTCGTTATCTGCAGTTTTTATAAATAGGTGATGAATTTGTTCATACCCTTCTGTTTTTGCCACCTCTGAATAGAATGTATATTTATTTCTAGCTAAAGACTCACCAGCTAAAGCATCTAATAAATTTTTCTCAGTTTTAGTTCCTGCATATCTATTAGCATTTCCTTCAACTTTTTTCTCCTCTATTTTTTCAAAAACACTTGCTGGCTGCTTACAAAGTGGACAAATAAATCCCTCTGTTAACTCTCCCTCGTGTATATATCCACAAACTGTACATCTATATTTTTCCATTTTCTTTCCTCCTAATTCTTCACTTCTATCATAATAATTGGTATGCAACATTTTTTCTGCTAACTCACTTAAAGGTTTCTCATAAAACTCTTTATATAACTCAATAATCTCTGAATTTTCATGACTAAGTCTAAGTTTTAATTCAGAATCTCTTTTATATAAACCTTCAATACGTTTTTCTCTTAACTTATCACCTTTTAATATTGTGCCTTTTGGTTGACCTCCTCCACCGATACACCCACCAGGGCAGGTCATAACTTCAATAAAGTGATATTCCTTATCTAAATTTTTAATATTTTCTATGAATTTTGTTGCGTTGTCTGTTCCAAAAATTACAGCCACATTTATATTTAATCCCTCAATATTTAAAGAAGCCTCTTTTACTCCTTCCATTCCACGTATCTCTTTAAGATTATAAAGCTCCAACGGCGGTTGTTTTTTAGTTAGATATGCATATGCTGTTCTTAAAGCTGCTTCCATAACTCCACCTGTATTTGCAAATATAACTCCTGCTCCTGAAGCCTCTCCCATAAATTTATCATAATCAGCATCAGGTAAAATTTTAAAATCTATTTCTTCTTCTTTTGCCCAAAGAGCTAACTCTCTTGTTGTTATAACAAAATCCATATCTCTTAAATTTTCTATCTCATTATAATGAGCTGACGCATTCATTTCATCTCTTTTTATTTCAAATTTTTTAGCTGTACATGGTGTCACAGCAACATTTATTATTTTTGTAGGATTAATATCCATCTTTTTAGCAAAATATGTTTTTATAGTTGGTCCTTGCATTCCAATTGGACTTTTTGCTGTAGAAATATGTGGTAAAATTTCAGGGTGAAAAATTTCAGCATATTTTACCCAAGCTGGGCAACAACTTGTAAATTGTGGTAATGGTTTATCATTTCTAGTTATTCTGCTTAAAAGTTCACTAGCCTCTTCTACAATTGTCAGATCCGCTGCAAAATTTGTATCAAGAACATAACTTGCACCTAATTTTTTTAACAGTGCTACCATCTTCCCTTGAACAAAGCTTCCGTCATCCATTTGAAACTCCTCACCTAGAGCAACTCTAACTCCAGGAGAAGTTGAAAATATAACTATATTTTCTTTATTTTTAATTAATGATTTTAATTTTTTATAATCATAAACCTCTGTAATACTAGATGTTGGACAAACATTTGCACACTGTCCACACTCTATACAAACAGCTACATCATTGGTTTTATCCAAAGAATAATTATTATTTACACCCACATAATTATTGCAAACCTCTTTGCATTGCCCACATTTTATACAAAGTTTTTCATCTCTAGTTATAGAGTAACTATCCTCATTGATAGCTACTCTTATATTTTGTGATAGATGCTTACTCATAACTGCCTCCCCTTAGAAATTTTTAGGTTGTAACATAAAGTAAGCTTTTGGATGCTTACAAACTGGACATAACTCTGGAGCTGACTCTCCTGTATGTATGTGCCCACAGTTCATGCATTCCCATTCTTTTATTGATTCTCTTTTAAATACATTTCCTGACTCTATATTTTCTAAAAGCTGTTTGTATCTAGCTTCATGTTGTTTTTCTATTTTTCCAACCTCTTCAAAAAGAATAGCAATATCTTCTAATCCCTCTTCTCTAGCTTCTTTGGCAAAAGTTGCATACATATCTGTCCACTCATAATTTTCACCTTCAGCTGCATCTTTTAAATTCTCAATAGTAGAAGCTACTGTTCCTCCATGAAGAAGTTTAAACCAAATTTTAGCATGTTCCTGCTCATTATGAGCTGTCTCTTCAAATAATTTAGCTACTTGAACATACCCATCTTTTTTAGCTTTACTTGCATAGTAAGAATATTTGTTTCTTGCCATAGACTCTCCTGCAAAAGCTTCTAATAAATTTTTTTCTGTTTTTGTTCCTTTAATATTGTTCATTGTGCCCTCCTGTTCTTAAAACTATATTTTTATAGTTTTATAAATTTGTAATGATTACAAACTTGATATGAGTATACACCTTTAATTTTAAATTTGCAAGCTATTTTTTCAAAAAATAAAAGAGAAAAATAGCTCTCTACTCATACTATCTTTCTCTTTTCATTTATATTATCTTTCTTTTTTATTATATTATTATATTATTTTGTTTAAAAAATTTTATTTTTGGTTAAAAGTCCAAGCTAAAACTCTACTGATTTTTTGTCCTTGGCTCATCTCTAAAACTTGACACTTCGCTCCTAATTTTTCAAGAACTTTTATTGTTGGTTTTACATTTTCTTTATTTGAAATTAAAGATGTAAAATAATATACTTGCGAAGCAAAAAGAGCACTCTCTTTAGCCATTTTTTTTAGGAACAAACGCTCTCCGCCTGGACACCATAGCTCAGCTTTTTGTCCACCAAAGTTCAATCCTTTTTGAATATTTTTATTTCCCTTGTTTAAATTATCAACTTTTCTCTGATTAGCTTTTAAAGCGTCCTCTAAAGATGAATGAAAAGGTGGGTTACACATAGTTAAATCAAAACTATCATTTTTTTCAATAACTCCAACAAATATATGGTTTCTATCTTTTTGAAGTTTAAGTTTTACTTTATTTTTTAAATTTTCATTTGAATCTATTATTTTTTGAGCGTTCTCAATTGACTTAGGATCTATATCTGAAGCTGTGTAGTTCCAACCAAAAGTTTGACTACCTATAATTGGATAGATACAGTTTGCTCCAGTTCCTATATCTAATACATTTACATTTTTCTTTTTAGTTAATAAGCCTGCTATGTAATGGATATAATCTGCCCTTCCTGGTATAGGTGGACATAAAAAACCTGCTGGAATATCCCAATTCTCAATATTATAATATGTTTTTATTAACGCTTTATTTAAACAGATAACAGCTTGATTATCACTAAAATCTATTGTATCTTCACCTATTGGATTTTTTATAATAAATGATTTTAATTCAGGCAACTTTTCAATTAAAATCTTAAAATCATATCTTCCTTTATGAGGATTATTTGGATGCAGCTCCCCTTTTTTTATTTCTTTTTTCAATAGAAACACTCCTTGTATCTTAATGTTTATTTTTTAATTTTATTTATATATTTTAACATTAAATCTCAAGTTTGTTAATACTTTGAGATTTAATGTGAAGAAAAAATTCATTTTTTTAATATTTATAAAAGTTAATACGAACAAAGTTTTAATAAAAAACATATTATAGATGCTTAAAATATAAGTAATTTCATAATAAATACCGAACAAAAAAATTAAAATATTGTTATCTACAAAGGGTTTTATAATAATGATAGACTGTATAAAATAAAGAAAAAAGTAACAAGGGAGAATTTTTTATGAATTTTATAACAAAATTAATTGATTTTATTAATAGGATAATTTGGAGCAACAACATACTGGTGGCTCTTTTAATCGGAACAGCTATTTACTTTACTCTAAAAACAAACTTTATGCAATTTAGACTTTTCAAGCATATGTTAAAATCTGTTTGGAATAAAGAGGACGAGGGAAAAGGAGTAAGCTCTTTTGAAAGTTTTTGCTTAGGAACTGCATGTAGAATTGGTGCAGGAAATATAGCTGGTGTTGTTGCTGCTATTTCTGTTGGTGGACCTGGTTCTATATTCTGGATGTGGCTTGTTGCACTTTTAGGATGCTCAACATCGTTTATCGAATCTACACTTTCTGTAATCTATAGAAAAAAAGATCCAAATGGAGAGTTTGAAGGTGGAACTCCTTGGATATTAGAGAAAAAACTTAACAAAAGATGGATTGGTGTATTTTACGCAATAGCTTCAATAATTTGCTACATCGGAGCAATACAAGTTATGTCTAACTCAGTGACAGAATCTTTTGAAAGTGCTTTTCATATCAACAAATTTGCTCTTGCAGGATTCCTTGCTGTAGCAGTTGCTTTAACTATATTTGGAAAACGTAATAAAATAATAAATATTTTAAACAAGATAGTTCCTTTTATGGCTTTACTGTATATAGGAGTTGTACTTATAGTTATATTAAAAAATGTAACTTTAGTACCTCTTGTAATAAAAAATATTTTCTATCAAGCTTTTGGTGGAGAGCAAATTATAGGTGGAGCTCTTGGTGGAATAATTATGCAGGGAGTTAAAAGAGGTTTATTCTCTAATGAGGCTGGAACTGGAAATTCAAACTATGCTGCTGCAATAGCTGATGTTAAACATCCTGCAAAGCAAGGTTTAGTTCAAGCATTTGGAGTTTTCGTAGATACAATTGTAATTTGTACTGCAACAGCATTAGTTGTACTTTTAGCTGGAGACCAAGGAGATTTAACTGGTATGGTATTATTCCAAGAATCACTAAAAAGTCACATAGGTTGGATTGGAATTCCATTTACATCGATAACAATATTCCTTTTCTCTTTTAGTACAATACTTGGAGTGACATTTTTCGGAAGAAACGCTTTAAGTTTTATCAGCAAAAACTCTATTTTAAATATCGGTTATAAAATCCTTATAATTGTTATGGTATTCCAAGGAGGAATTCAGGAAAATCAAACAGTTTGGGCACTAGCAGATTTAGGATTAGGACTAATGGCAATCATTAACATTGGATGTATTCTTCCAATTTCAAAAGATGCTATTGACTCTTTAAAAGATTATGAAAAGAATTTTTTAAATCAAGGGAAGCACAAAAATGTTTTAGAAAATTTAGCTGAGGAAAAATAAAAAATTAATATTTCAAAAAAGAGACTGAATCAACAGTCTCTTTTATTTTCATTTATTCTTAATTTTTTACAGATACTTTATATTCAAAATTTTTATCAAGAGGGAAAATTGGTCTTTTAACTTTTTTATATTTTATGTTTAAAATATCCTCATTAGTACTTCCTGTTGTTAAAGCCATAATAGTTCTTTTAGAAAGAAGTTTATGATGCTCAGTTAAGTATCCTAATTTACAAACAATTATATTACGATTTTTAGGATCTAATCCTAAATCTTCATACATTTCAGGAGTCACATACCCTACATGTTTCTCTGCTAAAATTATATCTACATTATTTACTCTTAAAACTGCTAAATCACTTTCATATGTTCCCCATTTTTCTAAATAATTAATAACCTCTCCTTTTAAAGTTAAAGGTTTTGTAGTTTTAGTATCAAACTTTGCTCCTGCAATAACCTCTATTGTTTGTCCAACTTTTCCTTTACAAAATAGTGTTGCTTCAGGATCATAAATTCCACCGTAAATAACTGGAGTCGGTACACTTTTTGTTTTAGAGTTTTCCAAAATTATTTTTAAAAATCCTGTACAATCTGATGATGAACCTGCAGTAGGATTATCTCCAGAATCTGATAAATATATTGGAAATCTATTTTCCTCTAAAGCTTTTAAAGCAACCTCATAAGCTTTTTCAGGCTGATAAGTTTCTGTATGAAAAGAAAACTCATCTCTTCTATCAAAAAACTCTTGCCCTATCTCTTTTGAAATTGTATTTGCTAAATTTTCATCATCTGCTACAACGTAGATTCCAACAGCAGCATCTTCACTATCTGCCCAAGGATACCCCATGAGAATAGAAACAGCTAAAACACCCTGCTTTTTTTCATACTCTTTGCATCTATTTATAAAATAAACCATAGGTTCAGTTGAAGTTTCTGATTGCTCTCCAGCTATTAACATCGGAACGCTTGCCCAAGATTTTTTAGGAATTTTATTCTCTTTAAAAATATACATTAATATCTCTGCTGCATGTTCTCCAGTTTCAAAACAATCAGTATGTGGAGCACATTTATATCCAACATATGCATCAGCGTATTTGTGCATTTTATCAGTCATAGTTGTGTGCATATCAAGAGCAACTACAATTGGGATATCTTTAAAATACTTTCTAAGCTCCTCTAAAAGGTCACCCTCTGCCTCTCCCAATCCAACTACTCTCATAGAACCATGTAGAGCTAAGTTAATTCCATCTAATTTTTTAATTTTATCTGCTTCTAAAGCTCTCTCTATAAATTCTTTTTTTAATCTACTATAAAGTTCGTAACTTACCTCTCCATTTGGAACTGCTCTTGCACTAAGTGTTGGAACAACATCATATCCATTTTCTTTTAAAGTATCAACTATTCCTCTTAAAGCATTATTTTTTGTTTCAAAAACCAATGAGTCCTCTCCATATCTTATAGAGAAATCCTTTTCATCTGTAATAATCGGATTAAAAGAATTAGACTCATGATGCATAGACCCCACTAAAACTCTTTTCATTGCACTCTCCTTTTGTATGTTTATTTTATCAAATGACATGCTACTTTATGCTCACTTTTTCCATCTGAACAATCTTTCAAAGTTGGCATTTTCTCTTTACATAAATTAAAAACTTTTGGACATCTTGTAGAAAATGGACAGCCAGCTGGTCTATCAATTGGACTAGGTATATCTCCTTTTAAAATAATTCTCTCTCTTTTTTTATTTGCTTCAGCTACAGGTATTGCTGATAACAAAGCTTCTGTATATGGATGTTTAGAATTATTATAAATATTTTTCTTATCCCCTATCTCTACTAAATTTCCTAAATACATAACTCCTACTCTATCAGATATAAGTTCTACTACACTTAAATCATGAGATATAAAAAAATATGTCAGATTAAATCTTTCCTGTAAATCTTTAAAAATATTTATAACTTGAGCTTGAATACTAACATCTAAAGCTGATATAGGTTCATCTGCTATAATCAAACTTGGATTTACAGAAATTGCTCTAGCTATTCCAACACGTTGCCTTTGTCCACCACTAAACTCATGAGGAAATCTTTCTCCATGACTACTGCTAAGTCCTACCATATCTAAAAGCTCCAAAGCTTTCTTTTCTCTTTCTTTTGCAGAAAACTCAGAATGAACAAGAAGAGGCTCTGAAACTAAATTTTTTATTTTCATTCTTGGATTTAAAGAACCGTAAGGATCTTGAAATATAACTTGCATATCTTTTCTAAAAGGAAGCATCTCCCTTGAATTATGTTTAGTTATATCTATCCCTTTAAATTTAATTGTTCCCTCTTCAACATCTAATATTTTATTTATAACTCTTCCTAAAGTTGATTTTCCACAACCACTTTCACCAACTATTGATAAAGTTTCACCTTTAAAAATTTCTAGAGAGACATTGTTAACTGCATGTACATATTTTTTCTCTTTTTTAAATCCTTTTTGAGGAACTAGGAATTTTTTACTTACTCCATTTAGTTGAACTAAAACCTCTCTCATGAAATTTCCTCCTCTTCTAAAGTTAGATGGCATCTACACTTTCGACCATTTGATAACTCTTTAAGTTTTGGTTCTGCCACTGAACATTTTTCAATTGCTACCTTACATCTTGGAGCAAATTTACATCCTTTTGGCATGCTTGCTAAATCTGGAACTTTTCCCTCTATATAGGGCAATACTGTTGCTCCACTTCCAAGTTTTGGAACAGATGCTATAAGTCCTTTTGTATAAGGGTGCATCGGACTATCAAATAACTCTTGCACACTAGCTTTTTCCATTATTCGTCCTGCATACATAACAATAACATTGTCACAAGTTTCTGCAATAACTCCCAGGTCATGAGTTATCAAAAGTATTCCCATTTGATGTTTTTCTTTTAACTCTAATAATAGCTCCATAATTTGTGCCTGTATTGTAACATCTAAAGCAGTTGTCGGTTCATCTGCTATTAAAAGTTGAGGATTACAAGACATAGCCATTGCTATCATAACTCTTTGACACATTCCTCCACTAAGTTGATGAGGATATCTATTTAAAACATTTTCTGGACTAGGAATTCCAACTAGTTGTAGCATTTTTAAGGCATGACTTTCAGCCTCTTTTTTACTATAGCCTAAATGGATTTTTGTACACTCCATAAGTTGGTCTTTTATTTTTAAAATTGGATTTAAAGACGACATTGGATCTTGAAATATTGTAGCTATTTTTCCACCACGAATTTTTTTCATATCTCTATTAGAAAGATTTAAAATATCTTCACCTTGAAAAAAAATCTCTCCATTTATTAGAGCATTCTCTTCATGAAGTCTCATAATAGACATAGAAGTTACTGATTTTCCACTTCCACTTTCTCCAACAAGACCTAGTGTTTCACCCTTCTCTATTTTAAAAGATACATCTTCAATAGCTGTTAAAATTTTTTTATCTTTTTTAAACTGTGTTTTCAAATTTTTAACTTCTAATAAGTAGTTTGTCATAGTCTCTCCTAATTAAGTTTTGGGTCTAAAGTATCCCTTAAACCATCGCCAAGTAAGTTAAAAGATAATACTGTTAAGAAAATCATAAGTCCAGGATAAAAAAGCATATGAGGTGCTAGTCCAATATAATCTCTTCCTGTTGAAAGCATAGCTCCCCAATCTGGATTTGTAGGACTTGCTCCAAATCCTAGGAAACTTAAAGATGCAGCTGAGATTATTGCTGTACCAATTCTCATTGTTAAAGTTACAATTAGTGCTGGAAGAGTTCCTGGTAAAATATGAACTAAAAGTATTCTAAAATCGCTAACTCCAATAGATTTGCAAGCTTCTATATAAAGTTGTTTTTTCAAAGAGATAGTAGCACTTCGAACTATTCTTGTAAAAGATGGAATTCCATAAATTGCAATGGATATAATAACATTTATAAGTCCAGGTCCTATAATAGCAACTATTCCAATAGCAAGAAGTAATCCAGGAAAAGAGAACATTACATCACAACATCTCATAATAATACTTTCTATTTTCCCACCATAATACCCTGCTACAAGACCTAAAATACATCCAATAAATGCTCCAATTGAAACAGCTGTTAAAGAAACTAAAAGAGACAATCTAGTTCCTGCAACAACTCTACTAAAAAGATCCCTACCGTATTCATCAGTTCCAAACCAATGTTTTGAACTAGGCTCAGCTAATAGATTTTCATAGTCAGCGTAGTTTAAATCATATGGAACTGGTTGAAAAATAGCTATAACAACTAAAAAAATTATAAATAAAAGTGAAATAACTGCAACTTTTCTTTTAAAAAAATTCTCTAAAAATTCCCTAAAAGGATTTTTGAAAACATCTTTCTCATCCATAATATCTCTCCTTTTTAATCGTATCTAATTTTTGGATTTAAAACTCCATATAAAACATCCACTACAAGATTAACTACAATAAACTGTAAAGTAAAAATTAATAAAATTACTTGAATAACTGTATAATCTCTAAAAAGGATAGAATCAATAAGCAACCTTCCTAAGCCGGGAATTGTAAAAACTGTTTCTACTAAAACTGATCCTGCTAGTAAAAATCCAAACTGTAATCCAACTATAGTCACTACGTCTATAAGAGAATTTCTAAGAGTGTGCTTCATAATAACCCAAAATTCACTAATTCCTTTAGCTCTTGAAGTTCTAATATAAGGTTCTTTTAAAATTTCACACATAGATGATCTCGTGTATCTTGCTATCATTGATGTTATTCCAGCTCCTAAAGTTATAGCAGGAAGAATATAACTTTTAAATGAATCCGTTCCTCCTGTAGGAAACCAACCAAGGTTAACAGAAAATACTTGAATTAACATTAGCCCTAGCCAAAAAAGTGGTAAAGATATTCCCGATATAGCTCCTATCATTACAACATAGTCTAAAACTTTGCCTCTATTAATAGCTGAAATTATTCCAGCAACTACCCCAAATATTGTTGCCCAAATAATTGATAAAATAGCTAACATAAAAGTTGGTTTAAATCTTGGAGCTATCATATCTTTTATAGGAAGCCCTGTCTTAATTGAGTTTCCAAGTTCTCCACTAAAAAAAGTTTTTACAAAGTTAAAATATTGTATATGAAGAGGCTTTGTTAGCCCTAAATGTTCTCTCATCAATTGAATCTCATCAATTGTGGCATTTTGACCAGCAAGTAATCTAGCTGGATCTCCTGGAATTAAATGAATAAACATAAAAATCAAAATTGAAACTATAAATAATATAGGAATTGTGTTGACTAATCTTCGAAAAAAGTAACCCCTCATAGCACTCTCCTTTTAAAAATTTATAATAAAAAGGTAGTTGCAAAAAACAACTACCTACATAATTTTATAGTTTTATTTAGTAGTGTCAGCTTTAGCAAAATTTATAGTTCCATCAGGCATTACGTAAACACCTTGAGTTGTTTTTCTTTTAGCAGAAAGTAATTGATCAGAACCTAAGAATATCCAAGGTGCATCTTCCCAAATAGTCTCTTGTAACTGAGCATAAACTTCCCCTCTTTTTTGAGGATTTACCTCTGTTGCTCCTTTTTCAAGAAGTTCATCAACTTTTGGGTTATTGTAATATGCTGTATTTGCAGAAACAGGTGGTGCAAACTTACTATGAAATAGATTTTTAGTAGCTCCATCTATATCAAATGATGACCAGTTTACATACCACATATTTATAGTAGCATCTTCTGGAGTTTGTACACTATAGATTGAGTTCGAAAGAGTTCCCTCTTCCATCGGCATAACTTCAACATCTATTCCAATCTGAGCAAGTTGTTGATGAATAAACTGCATCCCTTTCATATCTTCAGTATTATTCGATCCCCAAATAGTAGCTTTAAATCCATTTGGATATCCAGCTTCTTTCATTAACTCTTTAGCTTTATTTACATCATAGTTGTAAGGTGTTAATTTTACATGATACTCTAATGCTTCTGGAACTGGAGATGTTAAAGGAACTAAATATCCTGACTTTACAACAGCTGAGTAAGCATTTTTATTAATTGCATGATTTATTGCTTGTCTAACTTTTTTATTTGAAAATATATCTTTATTTGTATTTAGTGTTACGTATCTTGTTATAGTTGAAAATCCTTTCATAATCTCCACATCATCAGATTTTTCAAGTTTTTTAACCTGTTCAGTTGGCATTGGATAAATAAAATCAGCTTCTCCTGTTTGAAGCATTGCAATTCTAGATCCATTTTCCATAACAGGTCTAAATGTTATTGTATCCACATTTGGTTTTTCTCCCCAATACTCATCGTTTCTTTTAACAACTAATTTATCTCCTTGAGTCCAATTTACATAAGTGTAAGCACCTGTTCCTACAGGATTTGTGATAATACCTTGAGCTCCATGTTTTTCAAGAGCAGCTGGACTCACTATTTTTAGTGAGGCTATTCTATTTAGCATCGGTGCAAATGGTTGTTTAAGAATCAATTTAATTTCATATTCACCAGATATTTCAACTTTATCCACTGCAACAAAATTTCTACGTCTTCTCAAATTGTTTTTTTCATCCATAACTCTATCAAAATTATATTTTACTGCTGCTGCATTAAGTGGTGTTCCATCCTGAAAATTAATCCCTTGTCTAATTGGAATTGTATAAACTAAACCATCTTCAGATATTGTGTATCCTGTTGCTAATGTTGGTCTTAAAGTCATATCATCATTATATGTAAAAAGACCTTCGTACATAGTTGATACTGCTGTTCCAGAAAGTGTATCTGAAAGATTGTGAGGATCTAGAGATATAAAATTAGCATTAACTGCTACAGTTATATCTTTTCCTTCAGCAAAACTAAGTGATGATGCCATAAGCATTAAAATTCCAATCTGCCCTAAAGTTTTTTTCATTAATTCCCTCCCGTAAATTCAAATAATGCAATATTCTAATCAATATTAGTATGAGTATATACTTTATTTTAACCCAAAAGTCAAGAGTGAATTGAAAAATAAAACTTAAATAGTTAGAGCATTTAAAGGAAAGTACAAAACCATTTTGAAAAATTCGTTAAATATTTATATAAAGGAGGTTTTTATGAAATTGTTAAATCGTTTTTTAATTTTAGGTTCTTTAATTTTAACTTTAGCCTCTTGTTCTAATAGTAATTTAGAAAGCACTTCAAAAGCTGTTGAGATAAATAAAAATCAAAACTACAGTCCATCTATGGCTATTAAAAATTCTGAAACTATAAGAAATGTTGGTGTTGAAAATGCAATTTTAAAAGCTTATAACTTGCAAAGAGGAATTGATCCTGTTTACTACTCTTATGTAAAAATAGATTTAAATAGTGATTCTATTCCTGAATATTTTGTCTACGCCTATGGTCCAATGCTAAGTGGATCTGGGGGTGGATCAGCCCTAATCCTAAATAGTGATTATAAAGAAATCTCTAGATTTACGCTAGTTCAGACTCCAATTATAATAAATAATCACAGAACAAAAAATTGGAAAGATATTATTATGACTGTATCTGGTGGTGGAGCGACACCAGCTACTGCTATTATGAAATTTGATGGAAAAACTTATCCTTTGAATCCTTCGCTACAACCTACTTTAGGGACTCATGACTATATAGATGGAGTAAAAATATTTACTGAAAATATATCTAAAAACCAAGGATTTAAAATTGAGTAAAAAAATAAAACTTTTTTTCTACAAAAAACGTCAAAAATATATAATAATAGTTAGAGATGTAGAAAAGGATTTAGTAGTTTTTTCAAATCGTTAAAGTAGTAAAAAATAGCCATCACACAGTTTCAAAAATGTTTTAATATTAAGGTTTTAACAAATTGTGAAGTTGTTTTTTCTAACTATTATATTGAGGTAATAGATTTAAAGTCAGTAAAGTATTTTATTTTTAAGATGTTTTTAAAAGAAAAAGGTTTTACAAGTTTTAAAGTTATTCAAACGTGAAAAAGATTTAAATATTTAAAGAGCAGAAGTAGAGGGATTTGTGATGGTTGCCCTCTACTTTTTAATTGCTTTTATTTACTTTCCCATGTCATATAGAACTCTTTTTCATCTGTATTTTCATCGAGATTTTCAGATATTACTTTAAAGTTTTCCCTCTTATAAAAATTTATTGTACGTGAGTTTTTTATATATACACTTAGAGAAAGATTTTCTTTCTTTTCTTTTGCATAACATAATAACTCCTTTCCTATTCCTTTAGACTGACACTCACTTGCTATAATATAGTTATCCATAAGACCTATAAATCCTTTAATTTTATTATCAATCTCATAAACATATACCTCTGCTTGAGGTAAAATATCTTTCACTTCATCAAACTTTCCTAACCAATAACTCTCAGGAATAAAATCATGAGCTCTTTTGTTCTCCTCAAACCAAATTTGAATAACTACATCTATATCTTTTTTCTCTAATCTTCTGATCATTTTCATTCTCCTATGAATTTTTCTTTAATTTTATTATAGGTTATTATAATTTTTTATTCAATTAAATTATAATAACTTGAAAACATTGATATAATCTGTTATTATGACAAATCAAATCTTTTACCAGGAGGAAAACATGTCACTTAAAACAGAGTATGAAAATCAACAACAATATAGAAAATGGAGTTTAATTGTTAATAAACTACCAATTAAAAGTGATTATGTCGTCGCAGAACTTGGTTGCGGAACTGGAGCTTTTGCAGAAATTCTTTCTAAAAAGGTAAAAGAAGTTATTGCTATAGATTTAAATCAAAATCTACTTGAAATTTTAGAAAATAAAAAAATTGATAATATCACAATTTTACAAAAGGATATATCCGATTTAAGCTATATTCCCAAAGAAATTGATGGAATATTTTCTAGCTTTGCTATTGCTTATTTTCCAAACAAAATGGAACAAATATTAAAAAACTGGTTTGATAAATTAAAAAATGATGGATGGATTGCAATTATTGAAATTGATGATCTTTTACGAGGCCACACTCCACTCTCTAAAGAAACTCTAAATAAATTAGCAGTGTTTGAAGATGAAGCTAAGAATGATGGAATTTATGACTTTAGAGCTGGTCGAAAAATTTCTCCAATTCTAAAAAATTTAGGAATGGAAATTTTACTTGATGAGGATTTAGAGGATTCTGAACTAACTAGTTCTGGTATAATCTCTGATGAAATCTGTATAATGTGGGAAAATCGTCTTAATCGATTATCATTTGATAAATTTTTTCAGAAGGACGAGATTGAGGCAATAAAATCAGATTTTTTATCTCTTCTTAAAAGTACTAAACACATTAACCAAACTAAAGTTAAGTTCATTATTGCTAAAAAATCTTAATTCTTACTTTATAATTAAATTTAGTAGTGAAGTATTGATATCTTCACTACTAAATAATTTTTATATAACAATTTTTATATTTTCTTTCTTTAAATATATTAAGGTAATAAAAGCCATTAATACCTCTGTTAAAGCTGTTGCCAGCCACAACCCTTTTATTCCAAATTTCCAAGATAAAATAAATATCAATGGAATCGTTAAAATAACTTGTTTTGAAATATTTAAAATTAAACTCGTCTTAAATTTACCAATAGCTTGAAAATATCCTGCACCTATAACATTTATTCCTAAAAAGAATATCATAGAAAAGTAAATTTTAGAGCTATCTATAGCTACAGCTTTTAACTGCTCATCCGCTTTAACAAAAATATTCATAATTGAATCGTTTGCTAAAGCTATCACTAAAAATCCAAGTGTTGCTATTACAGTGCTATAAATTAAGGATTTTCTACATATTTTTTCAACTCGAGATGTATTCTCACGTCCATAGTTATATCCTAAAATTGGTTGCGTTCCTTGATAAATAGCAACGATTGGTAAAAATACGATTAAATACAAGCTACTTAAAATTCCAAATGCTGCAATGTATAAATCACCACCTAATCTTTTTAAAATTATGTTTGTCAATACAACTACAATTGCTGTAAAAAATTGAACTAAAAAAGCTGGTGTTCCAATAGTACTAAGCTCTTTTACTCTATCCCATTTTAAATATAACTCTTTAAGTTTTAGTTTTAAATGTTCACTGTATCTACTTAAGTATATCAATTGAAATGTAACTGCCATAAAGTTTCCTATAACTGTTGCTAGTGCTGCACCTTTCATACCTAAATTAAAAACATTTATAAAAATTGGATCTAAAATAATATTTGTTAAACATCCTACAAGACCAATTAACATAGCTTTTTTAGGAGCTCCACTTCCTATTATCATTTCATTGGTTCCTATGTACATAACTTGTAAAAATACTCCTAAAGATAGCGGTTTTAAATAGTCTATAGTATAAGAGTAAAGATCTCCTGTTCCACCTAACGCCACTATCACTTTATCTGTAAATAAAAATAATCCTATACTTTGAAGTATTCCCACTAAAAATAATAAACATAACCCATTTCCTAAAATACTTTCTCCTCTTTTTAAATCTTTTTTCCCTAAGCTAATACTCATAAGAACTCCAGAACCAATTCCAAATAAAAGTCCTGTAGCTAAATTTAATGTTGATATAGGCATAGTCAAACTTACACCTGCAATCCCCAATCTTCCCACATAGTAACCTATAAAAAACCTATCTGCCAAATTATATAAAATATTTACTCCCATTGCCACTAAAGCTGGAAGAGAATATTGAATAATCAGTTTACTAATTTTCTCTTTTTCTAATACTTCTAACATTTTAATTTCTCCTTGTTTTCATTCTTTAAATAAGGTATCATAGTTTTATATAAAAAAACCGGATATATAGCCGGAAAATAAAAATATTACGGAGTTTAAATGAAAAATGAAATAACCTATTATTTAAAAAAATATGATTTAGAAAAATATATGAAACCCGAACTTTTAGATAAATTTTTTATTAAAAGATTTTTAAAAGGTGAGATGATCTTCTCTGTTAAAGAGGAAAGTCAGTCTTTATATTTTTTTGTAGAAGGAAAAATTAAAATCTATTCAGCCTTTTATGGAGATAAAGAGGTTATCATTGAGTTTTGCAAACCTCTACAAATTTTAGGTGAAGTAGAATATATTCAAAATAAAGATATAAATGTAAATGTTGAAGCTTTAACACCTTGTATAGTTATTGGTATTTTAAGAGAAGATTTCAAAAAAATGATTTCTGGAAATGATAGACTTTACGAACTACTTCTAAGAACTGTAACAAGTAAATTAACATCAACTATGACACATATTTTAAGCTATCACCAAAAACCTTTAGATGAACGAATTTTAAATTATTTAAAAGAGCTTTCACAAAATAATAAAGTTGAAAAAATTAAATATATAGAAATGGCTGGTTTTTTAAAAGTCTCTGATCGACACTTACGAAAAGTTTTAAAAGAACTTGATGACGCTAAAGTAATATCTAAAGTTGGAAAGACTATTCATATTTTAAAGTGGCCAGATAATATTTAAAAAAATTTAATCTAATAGTTTTAATTTCTTCGTATTATGCAGTCTCTTACCTTTTTTACTTGTAATAGATTTCAAATAGTTATTTTTTTTTATTTGTAATATAATTTATTTACAAAAGTTTTTAGGGAGGATTCAAAAATTATGAAAAAATTATTTTTATTATCACTTATCGCTTTAGGAACAACAGCTTATGCTAAAGAAGTTGCTCAACCAGTTGAAGTTGTAGAAGAAATCATTATTACAGAAGAGGTTATAATAGCTCCAGTTGAAGAGGTTGTTGTAGCAACTACTAAAAATAATTTATATATAAGAACAGGTTTAGATGTATGGTCACAATATGATTCACACTCAATCTATCATGAAAAAAATGGAATAAAAGTATCTAATGGAGATACTAAAAAAATGGGTTATGAATTTGCTATAGAAAATACAAGAAATATAACTGATAACTTTGAGTTAGGACTTGGGGTAGCTTACCAAAATCATGCTGGATTAAAATCAGAAAATAGAAATGGTGTAAACTATGAAATTGGAAAATATGATTCTGCACCTTTATATGTAGTTGGAAAGTATAATTTTACTACTTTTGAAAATGGAATTACTCCATACGTAAAAGCTAACGTAGGATACTCATTTAATTTTAATTCAAAAGATGGAGAGATTGCAGGTGTTAACTATTCAACTAAAATAGATGATGGTTTCTACTATGGTGTTGGAACAGGAATGGAATATAATAACTTTACTGTAGATATTATGTACCAAGCTAACCAAGCTAAAGTTAAAGGAACTGTAGATGGAGCAACTGACTCTCATAAAAAATCACTTGATTATTCAAGAGTTACTTTAGGATTTGGATATAAATTCTCATACTAGATTTAACTAATTAAAAAATTAATTTTTATTCATACACTTCCTTTATAATAGTAGATGCTTCTAGGGTAAAACTACTACTATAAAGGAAGTTTTTTATTATCTAATTTCACATTTTTTATATGTCCCATATATTTTTAACTTTTCAACTCCGAGCCTTATCTGACTAAGAGCCTCTTTTAAATTACTATCAGATAAATTTCCCTCTAAATCAATATAAAAGTTATAGGAAAATGTCCCATCTCCTACAGGCCTTGATTCAATTTTTGTTAAATTTATCCCTCGCTTATAGAATTCCCCTAATATTTTATACAAACTTCCAACTTCATGTTTTAATTTTACTCCAACTGTGATTTTATTATTTGCTAAACTATTTTTTATACAAGACTCCACAATAATAAATCTGGTTTTATTATCTAAGTTATCGTTGATATTCTCTTTTAGAATTTTTAAATCATTAATTTCACAGGCTCTTTTGCTCCCAATAGCTCCTTTTTCTAAAGAATTTGAATCTTTCACATATTTTACACTTAAAGCAGTATTATGATAATTTATATGCTTAATTTCTCCTAAAGAATCTATAAACTTTTTACTTTGTTCAAATCCTTGGGGATGTGAGTATATCTCTTTAATATCCTCTAACCGAGCATCTTTATTTCCTATCAGATTTTGAATTATCCTTATACAAACCTCTCCCACTATGAAAAGGTTATATTTTTCTAAAAGATCATAAACTAAATTTATTGATCCTGTTGTAGAGTTTTCAATTGGTAAAACTCCACATTCGACCTCTCCATTCTTCACAGCAATAAAAACATCTTCAAATGTTTTATAATTTTGTGCTCCAATCCCTTCCCCAAAATAGTGAATCATCGCCTCTTGACTAAATGCTCCTTCTACCCCTTGATAACCAACTTTAATCTTTTCTATCATTACTTTACCTCTTTATCCACTTTATAAAATCTATGCATTCCACTTGGATGTGGTTCAAAATTTGATATATTTTTATTAACTCCAGCAATAACTTTTCTTGTAAATGAGATTGCCATAACTCCATCCTCTTGAATTATTTGGCAAACCTCTTGATAATACGCTTCTCTTTTTTTATCATCAGTCTCCTCTTTAGCTAAAGTTAAAAGTTCATTAACTTTCGGATTTGAATAGAAAAATCTATTTCCAGCAGCTCCTATAAATTTTTCATTGAAAACAGTTAACGCTTCCTCCCCATCACCAGTTGGCGATGTTTTTCCCAAATGAAAAAGTTGATGCTTTCCATTAGATGTTTCACTTATAAAAGTTCCCCACTCTAAAGGATTTATAGTTAAATTTATTCCAATATCCTTTAATTGTGCTTGAATTATTTGAGAAATCTGCATGCTATCACTATTACTATGAATTGTTATAGATAGATTTAAATCCTCCTTATTTTCAACTTTATCCAAATACTCCTTAGCTTTATCTATATCTTGACTATACTTCACTCTATTCTCTGTATAGCCAAACATATTCTTAGCTAACGGTGAATTTATACTTTCAGCATATGTTCCTAAAACTGTTCCCAATATCTCATCTGAATTTAAAGCATAAATTATTGCTTTTCTTAAATTTTCATCTTTTAACTTTGAATCCTTTATATTAAATCCAATAAACTCTATTGCTAATGGATCTATTGTCATTAATTCTAATTTCGAATTTTTTAAAACTTGCTCTGCATCAATAGGGGAAACAGCGTAAGCTACATCAATCTCTCCTGTTTCTAATCCAATAACTCTATTTGTAGCCTCTGGGATACTCCTAAAAACTAACTTATCAATATTTGGCTTTTTAAAAGTATGTTCTTTATTACTTTTTAAAACAATCTTATCCCCTGTTACCCACTCTTCTAAGATAAAAGGTCCTGTTCCAACGGGGGTTTGACCAAAACTATTACCATACTCATTAACAGCCTTTTCACTTACAATTGAAGCTCCAGGATCAGCTAAAAACTTTAAAAGTGTCTTCGTTGGATATTTTGTATTTATATCAAAAGTTTTATTATCTACCTTTTCAACACTTTCAATACTTTCACCAATTGCTCCAACTATTTTAGAATTCTTAACTCTATTTAAAGAGAATATTACATCTTCAACTTTTAAAGGTTCCTCATTATGAAATTTAATTCCATCTTTTAATTTAAATCTAATTTTTGTAGGAGTGATATACTCCCAACTTTCAGCTAAACCATCTTTTAACTCCATATTTTTATCAACTTCTACCAAAGTATCGTATACTTGAACCATAACTTCAAGTGATCGTTTATCATTAGTTCCTTGAGGATCCAAACTTTTAGCTGCACCTACTTGAGCTGCAATAACCTCTCTTTTAGATTCAACTTTTTCTTTTTTACTACAAGATGCGACTAAAATCATTACTATAACTAAATATAATAAACTCAATTTTCTTTTCATATTTTTTCTCTCCTTTTTAATGCCTAAAAAGACACTAACTCTTTATCTATTCCCAATATGGTATCATTTTTTCAAAAGTGTTTCTAGATAACTTTTTTTTTAAACTTTTGTTCGTAATACTATTTTTCTTCATATAGAAATTAAGAGTTCAGAAGATTTTTTAAAAAAAAATTGTTCGCTACTATTTTAAAATAACGATTTTTTTATTTTTTACTAACTATTTAAAGCCTTGTCATACTCCTCCTTTGAAACTTCTTTATAAATATACTCTCGTCCAAATTTATATTTTAAAATTAAATCCTCAAAATTCTCGCAATCTTTTAGTGTTTCAAAATCATGAGTGAAATAATTTCTGTTCCATAATAAACTTGTGGCTAACTCAAAAGTTCCTTCAAATACTTTTTCTTTTATACCATTTTTTAAAACTCTAATAACATAATATATTTTCACTCTATAATCACCTCTTTTTTCATTATAACATATTTTTTTTTAATATAACGATTTTTTTTTATGTTGTATTTTTTTTTCTAAACTGTTATTCTTTAGAGTGAATAATAAATAAGGTGTGTGATTATATGGAAAATCTAAATATTTTAATTGGTCAACGTTTAAATAGATTAAGAAAAGATAAGAATTTAAGTTTAGAAGAACTCTCTTTACAAACAGGGGTTAGTAAAGCTATGCTTTCTCAAATTGAAAATGGAAAATCTAATCCAACAGTTTCTACTCTTTGGAAAATATCTACAGCTTTAAAAGTTTCTTTCTCTTTTTTTATTGAAGGGGAGGAAGAGGAGTTAACTATAGTTGATGAAAAGAATATATCTCCTATTCTAGAAAGCAACAATCTTATGAAACTATATCCTATATTTCCATTTGATAGTAATAAAAAATTTGAGATTTTAACAATTGAATTAAAAAAAGGGTGTAATCATGTATCTCAACCTCATAACTCTGGCGTAGAAGAGTATATAATTATGAGTGAAGGAACCTTAGAACTTCATGTTGAAAACCAAGTTTTTCTATTATCAAAAGGACAATCTATAAAATTTTTAGCTGATAGGGAACATATTTATAAAAATACTCAAGATGAGCTTGTTAGATTTTATAATTTAATTTTTTATTAAAAAAAGCAGATCACAAAAATGTGAGCTGCTTTTTTTCTTATAACTAACACTTCATAATTAACAATTAGAAAAGTTATATTGCTTTTATTTGCTTAAACTTTTAATAACTTTACAGGGATTTCCAAAAGCAAGAAAATTGGAAGGAATATCTTTTGTTACAACACTTCCAGCTCCTATAACAACATTATTTCCAATTGTGACTCCAGGTAGAATTATAACACCTCCACCTATCCAAACATTATCTCCTATTGTTACTGGTGCTGTTTGAGTTTTACAAAATTCAAATGTTCCATCTTCTTTTATTTCTCCAAACCTATCAATGGCATTTAAGGGATGGAATGCTGTATATATTTGAACATTGGGAGCAATTAAAATATTATCTCCAATTATAATTTTATTATCATCTAAAAAGGTGCAATTCATATTTACTTCACAATTATTTCCAAAATAAATATTATTTCCATAGTCTACAAAAAAAGGCGCTGTAATCCAAAGGTTTTTTCCCTTACCTCCTAATAATTCTGTCAATATTGCATTTTTTTCTTCTAAATTACTAGAGTCTATTTGATTGTAAGATCTTATTAAATCTTTAGCTTTATGCCATTGAGCTAATAGTTCACTATCTCCACAATCATATAACAAACCAGCTAACATTTTCTCTCTTTCCGTCATCATTATCTCCTCTTAAATATATTTTATTTAATCATCTTTTTTAATTTTATAGATGCCAAGCCTTTTTTCACTCCAAAATATATTAAAACAAGTCCAACACCTGAATTTAATAAACTCAGTATTCGTTGAGATAAAAAATTATTTGTTATAGATCCTAAAAAAACTATCAAAGTTAGAAAAAATAAAGTAGCCAAAAGAGCTCCAAAAGCAAAAAGAAGTGTAGATTTTTTAGTGAAATTTTCATCATTAGTTCTTGTAGTAAAGACTCCTATCCAAAATAGAATTGTCATAGGATTTGCTCCCGTTAAAAGAAATGCTTTAATAAAAGGAGAACTTGAACTAGAATCTCCAAATATATTCATTTTTGGAAGAATTGATATCCCAAAATACCCTAAGAAAAGTTCCATTCCAAAAAGAATAATAATTAAAGTTCCTAAAATATTAAATCCATATTGAATTTTTTCTTTTTTTACAAAAGACGAAATACCTAAAATTGCAAGTGCTATATAGAGAGCATCTGCTAAAACAACTCCTAAAACACCTGATTCTGCTCGCCAAAAGCTTTGACCAATTCCTAAAGAAAAAATGTACATACATACCGGTCCTATTGCAATTTGTAGCAACATTCCAAATTTAAACCCCTCAAGTATCAAAATTACCTCCCTGCTTAACTTATTCTGTATTTTTATAAATCTAATTTATCATTTATTCATAATATCACAAAATATTTTTATAAACTATTTTAATTTTTATAAAAATTTTAAAACTTTTTTGTAAAACCCGTTGTCTAAATATTATAAGAAGTGTTAAAAAGTAATAATATAATTTTAATCCCCCCAGAGAGCCTCTATCCCCCCAGAGGCTCTCCTCCTTTTTTGAAGAATTTCTAATTTTATATGATATAATACTTCTATAAAAAAGGAGGTTAGAAAATGAAAAAAATATGGTTAGGATTAGTTTTAACAATGTTCAGTTTATTAGGTTGTAACAGTCTTGAAGAGAAGAACGAAAACTCAATTAAAATAAATCTTATTGGAAATATTCTACCTAAAGATAATTTGACAGTTTTACTTTTTGCATATGATGATAGAATAGCTGATAAAAAGGCTGACTTAGTTGGAAAAGAAAATATTGTACTAAAGGAACATGAAAATATTATTGAGTTTACAACTCCAAAAGATAACAGAACTTACTATATCTCTTTAGAAAATAATGATGACTATTCTTTAGATTATAGCAGCGGTAGTATTCAAAAGCTTGAATTTATGAAAGAGAATAAAGTTAAAATAAATAAAAAATAACTCTATAAGGAACTTTTGAAAGTTCCTTTTTTATTTGCTATAGAATAAAATTAAATAAAAATTTCTAAAAAATATTTTTTATAGCTAATTGTTTAAAACTAATGTATAATATCACAAATTTATAACTATAATCTTTTAAACAGAGAAAAATAGAATAATTAATCTAAAAAATATTTAAAGGAGAGTTTTATGAAATATATTTATCTTATAGGTGGAATTTTAATTCTATTATTAAATCCACTCTATGGAGCTGAATTTGAAGAAAATAATAGAATTTCAAATTTTTTAAAAAAAAATAATATCAACGGTACTTTTGTTCTTTATGATGTTCAAAATAAAACTTTGATTGGACATAACGAAACTCGTGCATTTACTCAATACCAACCTGCTTCTACTTTTAAAATTCCAAATACTCTAATAGGCCTTTCTTTAGGAGTAGTTAAAGATGTAGATACCATTGCTTATAAACATAATGGAAATAAGTTATGGAATAAATCATGGGAAAAAGATGTATCTCTTAGAGAAGCTATGAAATTATCTCACTTACCTGCATATCAACAGTTAGCTCAAAAAATTGGAGTAGTTAGAATGCAAGAGAATATTTCTAAAATGGATTATGGTAATAAAAATATTGGAAAGAATCTTACAACTTTTTGGCTAAGAGGTCCATTAAAAATAAGTGCTATTGAACAGATATTTTTTTTAGAAAAACTAGCTAAACGTGAACTTAATTATTCAAAAAATATCCAAGACTCTGTTGTAGAAATTATTAAATTGGATACTGGTGATGATTGGACATTGTATGGTAAAACAGGTTGGGCGACAAGAAACTTAAATAAAAATATGAATCCTACCTTAGGGTGGTTTGTAGGTTGGGTTGAACAAAAGGAAAAACTTTATATTTTTGCCTTAAATATGGATATTAAAGATTCTTCACAGCTTCCTCAACGACAAGAAATAGCTATTGATATTTTAAAAAACGAATTAAATATTTAAAAAATGAAAAAATGGGGGTAAACAGTGAATGCTAAATTGAAAATAATTATTACAATGATAACCTTTGGAACCTTAGGACCTTTTATTAAAAATATAGGCCTTGTTTCCAGTGAAATAGCTTTATATAGAGCCATTATAGCTCTAATGGTTCTTGCAGTATTTATATTGTTCAATAAAAAAATTTCTCAAGTTTCTACTATTAAAAATAATCTTTGGAAATTATTTTTTTCTGGAGGAGCGATGGGGTTTAACTGGATATTACTTTTTGAAGCCTACAACTACACAAGTATCGCTCTAGCAACCCTTTGTTATTACTTTGCTCCTGTTGTCGTTGTTATAATGAGTACTCTCTTTTTTAGAGAAAAACTTACTCTTAAACAAATAATATGTTTTATAGGATCTACAATAGGTCTGATACTTATAATAGGAGTTAGCAGTGGTGGAAAAAGTGATATGACTGGAATTCTATTTGGCCTAGGAGCAGCCGTTCTTTATGCTACAGTAATTTTATTAAATAAATCTATGAAAGGCATCGACGGAATAACAAGAACTATCTTTCAACTTGCTGCAGCAGTTATGGTTCTATTCCCTTATGTTTTTGGTACTGAAGGATTTCATATATCACAGCTTGATAATCTAGGATTAATAAATCTTCTTATTGTTGGAATAGTGCATACTGGAATAGTATATGTTTTATATTTTTCATCACTCTCAGAATTAAGTGGACAAGAAGTATCAGTACTTAGTTATTTAGATCCACTTTTTGCAATTTTAATATCTATTTTGTGGATGGGAGAATCTATAACTCAAACTCAATTATTAGGTGGTGGACTGATTCTTCTATTTACCCTTACAAACGAAATGAAAATTTATAAAAAATCTATTTTAAAAGCAAAATAATAACTATCTTTATGATTGAAAAAAAGTTCAGTAAATACTGGACTTTTTTTAATCTTATAATTTTATTTAATTTCATTTTTAAGTAAAATATTTATGGACTAACTGTGGTAATTAGAATAAAATATTTGTATCTATTTAACAAAACAAATTTTAAATATAATTATTAAGGATTTGAAGAAGATAAAAATAAATTTAGAAGGAATGTGAAATATGAACCAAATTTTAAAGTATATGTATATAGTCAATTATCCAACATTTGAAGAAGAACTTTGTCTATTGGAAATGAGAGCTGTTTTTGGAAAAATACCCGATGAAAAAACTTTATTTTCAAATATAGAATTTAATCCATCTAATAGCCCTTTTATAAAGACTCGTCTAGATATTATCCACGAGAAAGATACTATAGAAGAACTTTTAGCTGAAATAAATAAAGATACAACAGTTTATGATAATTTTAAACTAGAGTATGTAAGATTAAATAATAACAATAATATTTCTTATGAAGAAAGATTAGATTTAATAAAAAAACTTTCTATGAATATTATAGGTACTCACAATTTTAAAAATCCTGAATTTAATTTTGGTGTAACTAAAGTTGACGGTAAATGGTTGTTTGGTATCGATAATAAAAATAACTATGAATGGCATGCTCATGATAATAAACCTTGTTCTTATTCTAATTCATTAGGTGTTAAAGTTGCTAAAGCTGTTGTTAATATTGCTAACAATGGTTTAAAGGAAAAGACTATTATAGACCCTTGTTGTGGAGTTGGAACTACAATAGTTGAAGCACTAGATGCTGGTTATCAGATAGAGGGTTATGAAATTAATAAACATATTGCTAAAAATGCAAATATTAATTTAGAATTTTATGGATTTCAACCCATCGTTGTAAATGACGATATGCACAACATAAAAAAGAAGTATGATAGTTCTATAATTGATATTCCCTATGGTCTTTTTAGTCATACTTCTGAAGATGAACAACAAGATATAATTAATACCGCTCGAAGAATTTCAAATAAAATAATTTTAATCTCTTTTGAAGAACATAATTCAATGATAGCTAAGGCTGGATTTAAAATAATTGATAGGTGTGTTGTTACAAAGGGAAGATTTAAAAGATTTATAGTGGTCGCTGAATAATTTTTTATTTATTATTAAAATATTAAAAAAATAAATTAAATTTAAAACTTTTTTTAGAAACCTGTGGTCTAAATGTTATAAGTGTTAAAAGTAAAAATATAATTTAATCCCCCCAAAGAGAGCCTCTCCCCCCCAGAGGCTCTTTCCCTTTTTTGAAACTTCTTTTTTACTTATTTAATTTCATATGTAAGATTGGATAAGGATTACCATGGTCATCAAATTCAGATCTTTTGAATACGCTAAAACCTATATGTTCATAAAAAGCCGTTCCTTGTGGATTTTGTTCATTAACATCTACATATTTTACATTGAGATTAGAAATTACAAAATTAATAAGTTGCTTACCAATCCCTTTTCCACGAAAATCATCACTTACAAAAAGCATTTCTATTTTATCCTCATGGATCCCTATAAAAGCTATTATTTCCTCATTATTCCTTATACAGAAGAATTCATCTACATATAGAGCCCCCTGCTCAACAAGTGGTTTTAAATCCATTATATCACTTTCTTTTAAAAAGAAATGTGTTGCTCGAACTGAAGACTCCCAAACTTTTAATATATCACTGATATCTTTTTTTATTAACTCTTTATTTAGTTTTTCCATTTTATAACTCATTATAATTCTCAACTCCATTTATATTGTTTATTTATAAAATTACACTGCACTTAGTGTTTTAATATTATTTTGAAAGACCCTCTCATCAATTGCTTCATCCCTTGAAACTACACTTTTTTATTTCATTTAAAAAAGTCTCTAACTCTTTCTTTTCTTCAAGAGTCAACGTTTCTTTATTCAAAAGTTCTTGAAATCTTTTCTCATCCATATAGCTTCTCCTTTCTAAATAGAATTTATTAGATTTTAAATTTTTTTATAATTTTCAGACAATTTTTTTAAATTTTTCCCAGTTACTCTAAATGTTGTCCACTCATCCATCGACTCTGCGCCCAACTTCTTATAGAACTCAATAGATGACTTATTCCAATCAAGACACCACCACTCTAATCTTCCACAATCTCTTTCTTCACATAAAGTAGCTAAATATCCTAACATCTGTTTCCCAAAATCTCTTCCTCTAAATGCTGGCTTTACATATAAATCTTCTAAATATATCCCAGGTTTCCCTAAAAATGTAGAAAAGTTATGAAAAAATAAAGCAAAACCTATAGGCTTTCCATTTAATTCTCCTATTATAACTTCCGCCATATTTCTTTTAAAAAGAGACTCTCTCAAAATCTCTTCTGTTGCTACTACTTCAGAAAGTAATTTTTCATAATCAGCTAACTCTTTTATAAATTTTAAAATTAAACTTGTATCCTCTTCTTTTGCAATTCTAATTTTAAATTCCTGTTTTTGATCTAACATCTGTCCCTCCGATTAAAATTTTCTAATTTTTCTCTCAACTTTAATATACCCTATCTTCCTTACCTTTGCAAATATTTAAACTAAGCCTTATAAATAGTATCTGTATATAATCTTTTCTTTTAACTTTGAAAAAAAAGATCCAATTTCTCAAAATAAATCAAACAAATTTTTCTTTTTTTATTTCTTGCATTCTTTTTTGTCCCCAGCTATATAACATATCAACTATAGGAATCAATGTCTGCCCTAATTCTGTTAATGAGTATTCCACTTTTGGTGGTACTTGAGGGTAAACTTTTCTTTGAATTATTCCATCTTCCTCCAATTCCCTTAATTGATTAGTTAACATCTTATGTGATATTTTACTAAATAATCTTTGTAATTCACTAAATCTATGAACTCCTTCGTGTCCTAAATGCCAAAGTATTACAACTTTCCATTTCCCACTTATTATAGATAAAGTTAATTCTTTTTCACAATTAAATTCATTATTTTCAATTTTCTTTTTTATTTCTTTTCTTAAATTATCACTCATTTTTATAAACCTCCATTTAATATTTTACAGTATAGTTACCTAGAAGTAACTATATTACAAAATAGTGCATTCTTTACTTTGAAGTATAATCTCAATATAATAATAATATAATTTTTCACATAACACAAATATTATAAAATTGGAGGTTCGAATTTTTATGAAAAAGAAAGTTTTATTTATTATTCCACCTGAGCGATTTAATGAAGAGGAATTAATTAAACCTAAAAATATTTTAGTTAACAAAGGTATTGATGTTGTTATATCAAGTACGGTTACAGGAGAAATCACTGGTGATTATGAAGGAACAGTTATTTCTTCAGCTATTTTTTCTAATTTAAATCCAAGTGATTTTGATATAATTTCAGTTATTGGTGGATCTGGTACAATTGATTATCTATGGGAAAATCCTTCATTAATAAATTATTTAAAAGAAGCTTATAATAAAAATATTATTATATCTGGAATCTGTGCAGGAGCTGTTGCTATAGCTGAAACAAATTTATTAACTAATAGAACAGCTACATGTTATCCTATTGATATTATGATAAATAAATTAATTAAACACAATGTTAATTATCTAGAAAAAAATGTTGTTGTACACAGCGATATAGTTACTAGTAACGGACCTGATGGAGCTGAAGATTTTGGATTAGCACTATTAAATCTATATTTATAATTAAATTTTAAAGGAGTATATTAATGATTAAAGTTATAGCAAAGTTTTTCGTAAACCAAAATAAAATAGACCAGTTTATTCAACTATCTAAAGAGCTTATTGAAAATACTAGAAAAGAAAATGGATGTATTAAATATGAGTTATTTGAAGATACCACTAAAAATACTGTATTTTCAATTATTGAAGAGTGGGAAAATACTCAAGCTTTAGATGCTCATTTTAACTCTAAACATTTTACTGAAATAATACCTCAATTAGAACTAACTGTTACGCAAAAAATAGAGGTTAATATATATAAACAAATTATCTAAATAAAATTTTTAGCAAAAATTTAAAAAAATGGTTATCAAATATTATTATTTGATAACCATTTCTCTATAATCTAAAACCACTAGAATTAGCTAGTAGTTTTTGCGTATAAAAATTAATTTTTAGACTTAAAGTATAAATGAGATTAAGAAACTAAGTGTCACTATTGAAAAAATTGTTCCTAATATTGTTGAACTAGAACTTTCAACCTCTGAAACTCCATATTTTAATCCAAACATTGTAGAAATTGTTGCTGTTGGCATAGCACAAAGTAATAAAATCTCTTTTGCCATTATTCCTTTTAAATGAAATAAAACAATTAATCCACTCATAATAATTGGCTGTAAAATATTTTTCATAAAGATATTGAAATAAACTTGTCCTGATAAAACAACTCTATAACTTGCCATAATTAACCCAAGAGAAAATAGTGAAACTCCCGATGTACTTTTCCCTATTAACTCAAAAGAATGGAAAACAACTTTTGGTATTTCAACATGGAAAACAGAGCAAAGTAACCCTAATATAGGGGCTATTATCAATGGTTTTTTAATACAATTGATTAAGCTTGATTTTATTATTTTCATTGGACTTGCTGTAGCATCTTTTGATTCTAAAATAATTGTTGTTATAGGAATCATAAATATACTTGTTATAACATTACCAATTGCAACAGAGATTAGTGCTTCTGGTCCTATTAAAGATGTTAAAACTGGAATACCCATAAACGCCATATTTGGAAAAGCACAAACAATTGAACCTTGAGCTGCTTTTCTTGAATCGTATTTGAATATATGTTTTTGTATAATAAATGAAATCACATATAACCCCATTAAAGCTAGAGCAAAAGATGATATTATTCTAACATCTAAAAGAGTTTTAGGGTTAGCTTTAGCACTTCCAATAAATAAGTGTAATGGAAAACTGAACATCATTACATAGTCTGCAAAAGCCTTTTTATGCTCTATTGACACAATTTTCTTTTTTCCTGAAAACCACCCTAAAGCAATTACAAAAAACACTGGCACAATAGAATCTAATATTGTATCTAACACATTAAAACCTCACTTGTATTTTATTTTTAAATTTTATTTTTTTACTAAATCTGAAATGGCTTTAGCTACTGTTTCCGCAACTCTTGGATCAAATGGACTTGGAATTACATATTCAGTTGATAACTCTTCATCAGTTATTAGGTTCGCTATAGCTTGAGAAGTTGCAAACTTCATCTCTTCAGTTATTTTTTTAGCTCCACTCTCTAAGGCTCCTTTAAATAAACCTGGGAATGCTAATACATTGTTAATTTGATTTGGATAATCAGATCTTCCTGTCCCAACGATTTTAGCTCCTGCTGCTAAAGCTTCTTCTGGCATAATCTCAGGTGTTGGATTTGCCATTGCAAAAATTACAGAATCTTTATTCATCTCTTTTACCATTTCAGGTTTCAAAAGACCTGGTGCTGATACTCCAATAAATATATCTGCTCCTTTTATAGCTTCTTTTAATCCACCTTTTAAATTCTCTTTATTTGTAATTTCAGATAACTCTGTAGTTAAGAAATTATATTCTCTATTTTCATCATCTCTAGCAATGATTCCATCGATATCAATAGCTAAAATATCAGCTACATCTAATTTTTTAATCATTTTAATTATTGATGATCCAGCTGCTCCAGCTCCACATACAACAACTTTTGCTTTAGTTATATCTTTCTTTAAAAGTTTATATGAGTTTAAAATTCCAGCTGTTACAACAATCGCAGTACCATGTTGATCATCATGGAATACAGGAATATCTAGTTCCTCTTTTAATCTAGTTTCTATTTCAATACATCTAGGTGCTGAGATATCCTCTAAATTTATTCCGCCAAAACTTGGTGCTAAAATTTTGCAAGTTCTTATAATTTCTTCAGTATCTTGAGTATCTAAACATATTGGAAATGCATTAACTCCTGCGAACTCTTTAAATAAAATAGCCTTTCCTTCCATAACTGGTAATGCAGCTTCTGCCCCTATATTCCCTAATCCTAATACAGCTGACCCATCACTTATAACAGCTACCATATTTCCTTTTGAAGTGTATTTATATACATCAGCTTTATTCTCTGCTATTCTTCTACAAGGCTCTGCAACACCTGGTGAATAAGCTAAACTTAGCTCCTCTTTTGAAGTTACTGCAACTTTACTAATAACCTCTATCTTTCCCTTATTTTTTTCGTGAAGTTCTAATGATTTTTCATAAACAGTTTCTTTTTTCATGATACATCTCCTCTAAAAAATTTTTAAGTTTATTCAAGAGCAATGATAACATAAAAAATAAAATAAAAAAATTTAACAAAGATTTTAAACAATTAATTAACTTAATTAAGTTTTTAATGAAGTATATAAAAAATATCAATAATATAACTTATTAAAGGTTTTTATTAATATTTATGGTAAATAATATACAAGAAAAAATTTTAGTAGAAATTTAAGAAAGGGACATTATGGAAGTAAAAATTTTAATAGGAGTTGGAATTATGATTGGAACTTTAGCTTATGGAAATTGGCAAAATTTTAAAAAACCTACAGATAATGAACTAAAATCAAAGCTTACACCTATTCAATATGCAGTCACTCAAAAAAATGCTACAGAACCGGCTTTTAATAATGAGTATGAGAATAATAAAAAAGCTGGAATCTATGTAGATATTGTCTCTGGTGAACCTCTTTTTTCATCTAAGGATAAGTTTGATTCAGGAACTGGTTGGCCAAGCTTTACAAAACCTTTAGTACCCGAAAATATAGTTTTAAAAAAAGATTTTAAACTTATTTGGCCAAGAACTGAAGTAAGAAGTAGATATGGTGACTCACATCTAGGTCACGTCTTTAACGATGGGCCAGCACCCACAGGAAAAAGATATTGTATGAACTCTGCTTCTCTAAAATTTATTCCTACTGAAGATTTAGAAAAAGAAGGATACGGTGAATTTTTAAAAAATTTTCAATAATCACAAATAAAAATTAAAATTTTGAGGAGAAATCAGTATGAATAGAATAAAATTCTTACTAATATCAATGGTAACTTTAAGTACAATTTCTATGGCTGAGATAAAAGTAGCTTATTTAGCTGGAGGATGTTTTTGGTGTACAGAATCTGATATGGAAAAAGTTCCCGGAGTTGTAGATGTAATCTCAGGATACTCTGGTGGACATGTAGAAAACCCTACATATGACCAAGTATCTAGTGGAACCACAGGACATTTTGAGTCTATCGAGGTAAAATATGATAGTGACAAAATTAGCTATTCTCAATTATTACATAGCTTTTTAAAGGTAATTAATCCTACCGATGACAATGGACAATTTGTAGATAGAGGATATCAGTACTCACCAGCTATTTTCTATCAAAATACCAATGAAGAGAATCTTGCAAAAAAAGCTTTAAAGCAAATACAAAAAGAAGGACATTTTGCTGAAATAAATGTTAAACTTCTTCCGTTTAATAAATTCTATGCTGCCGAGAAGTATCATCAAGATTATTATAAAAAAAATCCTATACGATATAAATACTACAGATATCGTTCTGGTAGAGATCAATTCTTAGAAAAAGTTTGGGGAAATAATTAAATTAAAAATAAAAGGAAGCCTTTAAAAGCTTCCTTTTTTATATATAAGTTTTTTATGATAAATTATATAATCTCCTATCTCTTTACTCTAAAAAGAGATGCAGTATATATAATAAGACCACTCCAAATTAAAGAGAATGTTATAGTATGTACACTTGAAAAGTTTTCTCCAAATACGAACACTCCAAGTAGTAAAACCAATGTAGGCGTAAGGTATTGAAAAAATCCAATAGATGATAATTTTGATAACTTCGTTCCTAAAGAGAAAAGAAAAAGTGGTATTACCGTTACAACTCCTGCTCCCATCAATAAAATTTTATCAAAATTTGATGCTTCTACTCCTTTTCCACCTTTAATCATTAGTAAGTATAAAATTGCAACTGGAAAATATACCAATGTTTCAATTGTTAATGCTAAAATTGGATCAATTTTGATTTTCTTTTTTGCTATACTGTACCCTGTAAAAGTTCCAGCTACTAAAAGAGAGTATAAAGGTAACTTTTGATATATGATGGACATATAGCATACTCCTAATGTAGCTAAAATAATTGCAGTTTTTTGATATTTACTTAAAGTTTCTTTAAAAATAAATCTTCCAGCAAGAATTAAAAGCAGAGGATTTATAAAATATCCTAAACTGGCTTCTAAAACACGGTTACTATTAACTAAAAAGATATATGCCATCCAGTTTGCACAGTTAAATGTAGCAGCTAAAATAATATAATATATTGTTTTTTTATTTTTGAAAATCTCAACTAATTCATTCTTTT
>OGMJ01000139.1_pt1 | contig 51840 bp, 49 predicted proteins | sample 1573181 | NCBI WGS metagenome assembly OGMJ01 (sample SAMEA2582004, study PRJEB24529) | metagenome | biome: Human gut stool | place: China | collected 2011
CTCCCAATGCAGGACGATTTTTCACATCTTCACGGGTATAGTTAACACTGAAATCAAAGTCAAACTTCTCATCTTCAATATCCTGTGCAGATGGCTCTGATTTGATAATATCACAATGACCTTCAAGATTCTTAAATACAAGAAATGCTCTGGCTGCCTTAAGAATACAGTTTTCATCAACACTTACTTTAATGATGAACACATTCATCTTCTTCTCAATTGCTTCGTTAACAGCATTCTTTTCAAAATCAGCAAATACCATGTTATTATATCTGGCATAAGTACCTGCAACATCTGTGCTTTCTTCTTTCTTCTCTTCTGCAGGAGCTTCTTCCTTATTAGCTTCCTCAGGTAATACTCCCTTATCTTCATTATTAACTATAAATGAGTTAAGTGCCTTAATTATTGGCTCATTATCATCAGTTCCTTCATCAGAAGTCTCCTGGATATTATTAACATACTGCTCTAATGCATCAAGGCACTGGAACAATACATCTACCATTCTTGAATCAACTTTAATATTACCATTGCGGACCTCTGAAAATACATTTTCCATATCATGAGTAAGATTCTGCATTCTCTTATAGCCCATAGTTCCAGCCATACCCTTGAGGGAATGTGCAGCTCTGAATATTTCGTTAATTGTATCACTGTTATCAGGTTCCTTTTCAAGAATCATGATACCATCACTTAAATTCTGCAAATGTTCATTAGATTCGTCGATAAATATCTCTAAATACTGGCTTACATCCATCTTAAGATACCCCCACATTCTTCGTTATAGTTTCTGCAATTTTATTCAATGGAACAACCTCATCAACCAGTCCTGTCTGTGCTATAGCCTTAGGCATGCCATATACAACACAGCTATCTTCATCCTGAGCTATAACATGAATTTTCTTATGGCTGGCAGAAAGAGTTTTTATTCCTTCCGTACCATCTGCTCCCATTCCTGTAAGGACAACACATGTAATCTCATCATAATTACACTGTACAAGTGACTTATACATAACATTGGCACATGGTCTTAAGCCATCTATAGGAGGCTCGTCATTAAGCTTTATCACATACTCAGATGCTTTCTTGACAACCTTGATATGTTTTCCTCCTGGTGCAATATATACCCAGCCTTTCTGTATAACATCACCATCTGCCCCTTCCTTAACATTAATATCACTTATTTCGTTAAGTCTGGCTGCTAAGGATGCTGTAAACCCTGCCGGCATATGCTGTACAAGTACCACTCCGGCATCCAGATTCTTAGGAAGCATTGGTATTACCTGTTGTAATGATTTTGGTCCACCTGTTGAGCAGGCAAGTGCAACAACCTTCTTACTGCCACTTTTAATATTGGTAAATCTTGAAGGATTAACCTTTGGAGGAATTGTATCATTAATCTCATTCCTGCGTCTTAAAGCAGATATTGCATCAATAGAAGCTTTTTTCTCCGATGAAATTAATGATGTCCTTCCTGATGTAAGCCTGCTGCCAGAATATCCTGATGGCTTCACATCCGTAGCTGACCTTGTTCTTTCCACAGACGCTTTGGAACTTGTTGCAACATTAAGCATATCATGTATACGCTTTTTAAAGTCATTGCCCTTAGTTTCAAAATAATTCTCTGGTTTGGTCACAAAATCAAACGCTCCATATTCAAGAGCCTGAATAGTTTCTTTTGCGCCTTCTTTTGCTACTGTACTTACAACAATAACAGTCTGCTCAATATGATTCTTTTGCAGCTTCTGTAATAATTCCAGCCCGTTCATCTTAGGCATATTAATATCAAGAATTATTGCACTGTACAGATTAGGATTAGATACAATCAAATCAAATCCCTCAAGTCCGTCTTTTGCAATAGCTGCGACTTCATACTCATTACCTTCGTTTATTATATCAGATATAACCCTTCTCATGAGTGCAGAGTCATCTATGACAAGTATTTTTTTTGCCATATTACAGCCCCCTTTCTTTCTTGCGAATTATTCTTTGCTGGGCAAAAACGTATTTAACAATATCCTCCGTATCTTCCTTCTGCATATTCACAAACTGAAGTCTGCTGTCATATACGCTGTCAGAATTCTGATTGCGCATTGACATTACAACCTTTGCCATCAGCTTCATATATCTGCTTCTGTCCCCTACCTGTATTGGAAAACTTACATTAACAATCGAATCCGCATCATATTGTTTCTTTGAAAAAAGCCTCAGTCCGCCACCGCTTATGTCAACAATTATTCCTTTGTCTTCCGGCATGACAAAATTATCCGGCAGTTTTCCGGTTACATCAAAATTCTTCCGTTCTTCATCCGTCAGCGGTATAATATCTGCATCAATAGTGCATTTCAGCCTGTAGAATTCCCTTCTCTGGAACTTTACAAGTGCTGTTTCAGGTCTTAATTCAACTGTAAATATATTTCCTTCTTTTCCTCTTGATTTTACAGTACAGTCAGATTTATAAATGTAATTACCTGTATAAAAAAAAGCTTCTATCATAGTTCCGACTTCAAGCACTATCATTTTTCCCTGTCTTGAAGGCATCGTACAGATAATAGTCTCATCATTGATATCCATTATCTGGCTTACAAGCATTTCTTTTGTTTCTCCGTTTTCTTTTATACGCCTGCTCTTTTTAAATAATTCAACCTTCCCACCTACAACAAGCTGTTCGAACATTCCCGCACCTCATTTCCTCTTAATCACATATTCTTTGCAAATACAGACCTTAGATATCCTCTTATGCCTCTCTTATGAACAGGAACATCTGCACCTTCTGACATCAGCCGTGTTGCTATTTCTTCAAAATGCCTTGACGATGTGGCATTTGGAAATATCATAGAGACCGGTTTCTGCTTCATAATTGCTTTTTTAATATTATTATCCTGTGGAACCGCACCTAAATACTGCATATTAATTTCAAGGAATTTCATAACCACAACGTTAAGCTTTTCATACAGGCTTCTACCCTCAGCTTCAGAATCAACTCTGTTAGCTATCATCTTAATTGTTGTTTCATCTTTTTTGAAATTCTCATTCATGCTTAATGCCTTAAGGAGCGCATATGAATCCGTTATCGATGTTGGTTCTGGTGTTGTCACAAGTATCGTCTCCGGACTTGCGACAAGAAACTCCATAACAGCAGGAGATATTCCTGCACCGGTATCAATAATTATAACATCTGCCATTCCTTCAAGTTCTGAGAGTTTATTAACAAGCCTTCTTACCTGCTCTTTATCAAGATTGACAAGCTTTGCAATTCCAGAACCACCTGATATGAATCTTATTCCTTCAGGTCCTTCTGTTATTATCTCGTCAAGCTCCTTGCCCGCAAACATAAGGTCACTGAGATTATATTTAGGAATAACACCAAACATTACTTCAATATTAGCAAGCCCGAAATCAGCATCCAGTATAATAACTTTCTTCCCCATCCTTGTAAACTGCACTGCAAGATTAATAGAAGTACTTGACTTGCCAACACCGCCTTTTCCACTTGTTACGGCAATAACTCGCGAATTCGTAATGTTTTTTAAATTTTGTTTTTTAATTATATTGCGAAGATTCTCTGCCTGATCCATCATGACTTACCTCCCAATAATAATTTAGCAAGTCTCTGCTCATTAATTACCTCAATGTCATTAGGTACATTCTGTCCTGAAGTTGTATACGAAAGCGGTTCGCCTGTATAAAGCTTCATATTAAGCATATTCCCAAGGCTGCATGTTTCATCTAATTTAGTAAATATAATAGCCCAGTCCTTAATATGCTTATATTTATCTGCTATATTTACAAGATCCTTATACTTGGTTGTGACACTTAATGTCAGATATATCTCAAAATCAAATTCATCCTTTCTTTGCTCAACCGTCTCAATGAGCTTATCCAGCTCTTCCATCTGTTCTTCTGACTTATGTGATCTTCCTGCAGTATCAACAAGTATAAGCTCATAAGTTTTGAATTCATCAAGACACTCATCCATTTCATCCGGAGAATATGCTACATTTACAGGGCAGTCAATTATAGATGCATATGTATTAAGCTGTTCCACTGCAGCTATTCTATATGTATCAGAGGTTATAAAAGCAACCTTTGTGTATTTTTCAAGTTTGAAATGTGACGCTATTTTTGCAATAGTTGTAGTCTTTCCAACGCCTGTTGGTCCAATAAAAAATATCACCTTCGGTTTGTCTCCAAGAGATATTGTACGGGGTTCCCCTAGTTTTAGTATAATCTTCTGGTACACAGCAGACAGAATGCTGTCAATATTAGATTCTTTCTTAAGTGAAGCCTCAATATCAGCAATTATTTCATCTGCATATTTTGAATCAACCTCATTATCAACCAACTTTTTATATATAAGCTGTAAGAATTTATAATTGGCATTCTCACGCTCTTTAACTATCTTCTTTCCTGTATCCTGTGCATGTATTTCTTCATGCATGACAGTTGCTGCTGCCGGTCTCTTTGCACTGCTGCCTCCTGGATTCATCTGATTTTCAAGAAGTGAATGGAGTGAATCAAGTTTCTTCTCAATATTAGCAGCATTAGAATTCATATCAATCTTTTCATCTGCGACAAGATTAATCTGCGATCCTCCCGTAATATTCTTCATAGGCTGACTGCTTATAAATCCACTATTAGCACCTTTATTTTCCATGGTTGGCCTTTTATTATTAATGCCATTAATAAATTCTTTTTCCTCAAGTGCAGCAGTAACCTCAACAACATCTTTCTTAAAAAGTCTGAATACACCTCTCTGTTTTAATGTCTTGACGTTAAGAACCACTGCACCGCTTCCTAATTCATCTTTAGCTTTTAATATTGCCTCTGTCTCTGTCTCCGCCTGAAATTTCTTCACTATCATTTATGCTGTCACCATCCCCACTGATTGTAATTCTACATTAGATTCCACCTCATTATATGAAATCACAATTATATCCTTATAATAATCCTTAGCCAGATTTCTGAAATACATTCTCACAATAGGCGATGTGATAACTATTGGATTCTTACCCATATCCTCAAGCTTCTTGAGTTCATTGCCTAATGCTTCAACAATCTTCTTACTGCGTTCAGGGTCAAGCGACAGATATGACCCCTGTTCTGTATTCTTAACAGAATTCATAATCTCCTGCTCAATTGCAGGGTCAACTGTAACAACATTTGTCACTTCACCTACCGTAAAATACTTGCTCGAAATAGCTCTCTTTAATCCCTGTCTTGCATACTCTGTCAATATATCCGGATCTCTTGTAACAGCTGCATGGTCTGCCAGAGTTTCTAATATAGTAACAAGATCTCTTATTGATATTCCCTCTTCAAGAAGATTCTGTAAAACCTTCTGAATCTCTCCAATACCCATAAGCTTAGGTACAAGTTCATCAATAAGTGTTGAATTGTTATCTTTAATATTATTAATGAGATTCTGTACATCCTGTCTGGTAAGAAGCTCAGCAATGTGCTGTCTTATAACCTCTGTAAGATGTGTTGCAATAATTGATGGCGGATCAACAACCGTATATCCAAGTGATTCTGCTCTTTCTCTCTGGCTCTCAGTTATCCATATAGCCGGGAGATGGAAGGATGGCTCAAATGTAGGAATACCGGTTATCTCTTCTTCAACATATCCTGGATTCATAGCCATATAATGATCAAAAAGTATCTCACCTTCACTCACCTGTATACCCTTAATCTTAATGACATACTGGTTTGGATTGAGCTGTATATTATCACGCAGTCTGATAATAGGAACAACTGCACCAAGCTCAAGTGCAATCTGTCTTCTTATCATGACAACTCTGTCAAGAAGATCTCCTCCCTGATTAACATCAGCAAGTGGAATAATTCCATATCCAAATTCAAGCTCAATAGGGTCAACATTAAGCAGTGAAACAACATTTTCAGGCTTACGGATTTCCTGTGCCTCGTTCTCTTCCTGCTCAGCGCTCTCTTCAATCTTAGCTTCTCCTGCTTTAGTTCCTAGCTTCCTTCCGTAAAAAATAAGAGCTGCTCCTAACGGAACAAATATGTACCATGGTAACGGTGTTAATATTCCAAGGACAGAAAGTGCAGCACCAACCATAATAAGTACCCTGTCCATCGAAAAAAGCTGTCCAACTATCTCATCACCAAGTTCTCCATCACTTGATGCTTTAGTTACAAGAATACCTGTTGCAAGTGATATAAGCAATGATGGTATCTGTGAACTCAATCCGTCACCGATTGTAAGAATAGTATACTTAGAAAGAGCATCATTAATTGATAATCCTCCATATACCATTCCCATGACAATACCACCAACAAGGTTAATTCCGGTAATAATAAGACCTGCAGTTGCATCTCCCTTAACATATTTGGTAGCACCATCCATAGAACCAAAGAAGCTATTCTCCTGCTGTAGCTTCTTTCTTCTCTCAGCAGCCTCTTTATCAGTAATGGCTCCTGTATTAAGGTCTGAGTCAATAGCCATCTGCTTACCAGCCATTGCATCAAGTGTAAATCTTGCAGTTACCTCTGCAACTCGCTCAGAGCCCTTATTAATAACTATAAACTGAACGATAATAAGAATAATGAATATAATAATACCAATTACCAGATTACCGCCGCCAACAAACTTACCAAATGTATCAACAACCTTACCTGCATCACCATTCTTTAATATAAGCTTAGTTGAAGATACATTAAGGGAAATTCTGAAAATAGTCGTAAATAACAGCATCGTAGGGAAAGATGCCATATCCAGAACTTCCTTAGCAAAAAGTGAATTAAAAAGCACAACCATTGCTACCAGGATATTAATTGCAAGCAGAATATCAAGCAGCCATGAAGGAATTGAAATAATGAAGAATAATACTGCGGCAAGCAGATATATTCCGATAAACAGATCATTCTTCTTAATCTTCATCATTTCTCTCCTTTCAATTTAGTCATTATTTACATAATATCACATAATCTGACTTTTATCTATTATTTGTGCGTAAAACAGATGCAAGAATTTCTGCAACTGCATAGTACAACTCAGGAGGTATTTCCATACCTATATCAACATTATGATAAATAATTCTCGCAAGAGGCTTATTTTCTACTACAGATATATTGTACTCTTTTGCTTTATCCCTTATCTGAAAAGCCAGATAATCAGCACCTTTGGCTATAACCACAGGTGCTTTTCCAGAATCAGGTTCATATTTTAATGCCACTGCAAAATGTGTCGGGTTCGTAATTACAACATCCGCCTCTGGAAGCTGCTGCATCATTCTTCTTCTTGAGATTTCCTGCATTCTCCGCTTAATCTGTCCCTTAACCTGCGGATCACCCTCTGCATTCTTGAATTCATCTTTAACTTCCTGTTTTGTCATCATATTATCAGTCTTAAACTTATGTCTCTGATATATAAGGTCAACAAAACCAACTATAAGAAACACCGCACTTATCTGGATTCCAAGATTAATAATTATATTACCAACCAAAGAAAGCGCAGTATATAAAGTAACATCATAAAAAGTAAGCAGAATATTCATATTCTTTCTTACACAATTGTACACCATAATTCCAATGATACTCATCATGGCAATAGCCTTAATCAGTTCAAATAACTGTCTTACAGAAAAAATCCTTTTAAATCCATTAAGTGGATTAATTTTACTTGCCTTCGGAGCAAGCGGTTTCGCTGTAACCATCCATCTTTGCTGAAGCATATTCCCAAGAATTGCTATGATTACAGCGACAATAAGCACAGGGATAATAATATTAAGAATAATTATAATTGCCTGTCTTACAATGCTGGATGCCATATTAATTGTCAGTCCCTGTGAACTTTCATTAATAACCTTTCCCATAAGAGCATATATCGTTGTAAATGCATCTATCAGTTTAGTTCCTATCTTTCCAACATACACTTTAAGTATAATAAACAGTGCCATAAGTGAAACTGCCGTTATCAGCTCCTTACTTTTGGCAACCTGACCTTCTTTTCGGATATCATCCAGCTTCTTACTTGTAGCCGGTTCTGTCTTTTCTCCTCCTGGTCCGTCTTTAGCAAACAACTGGAGGTTCATGTAAAGATAAGTTCTTCGCACTAGCTCATTCCCCTTACTAACATAGCAAATAATCTTTCTATCTCATCAAGTATAAAGTCAGATACTGATGGAAGCATTGAAATCGTAAACAGAATTACAAATATACCTACAAATATCTTAAGCTGCATACCAACAACAAACATATTCATCTGAGGTGATACCTTGGCAAGAATCGCAAGCACACAGTTTAACATAAGAATCGCCGAAAATACCGGAAGTGCAATTCTGAATCCTATAACAAAAAAATCTGACATAAAACTTATTATGGCAGTATATATTCCTGCACCGAATTTCACCCCGCCAATTGGAATAACTTTATATGTCTCAACAATTGCAGCAACAAGATACTGATGCATACCTGAAATTATAAGCAGAAGCATCATCATATAGTAATAGAAATTTCCCATGATACCAACCTGCATTCTTGTTGTAGGATCGTAAAGCTGTGCCATAGATATACCAATATCCATATCAATAATCTTACCTGCAAACATAATAATCTGCACGCAAAAAGACGTCACTGCCCCAAGAAGAATTCCAACAATCATCTCCTCAACAACAATTATTGCATAATCAATCATGCCATTATACTCAACTGTCATATCAGGAAAAAGCGAATATACCAAAACTGTAAGGCACAGTGCAAATCCAGCCTTTACCTTTCTTGGTACATTTGCCATATTAAAAAAAGGCGCAGCAAATACAAAAGATGCCAGCCTTATTAATATCAAAACAAATAATTCAAATTGCTCCAATGCAAATGTAAAATTCATAACACACTATCCTGCCATCATATATACTGACCAAAGCTTCCCCAAAGCATCTGCATAAACGAAACTATCTCATTAAGAAGCCAGTTTCCCATAATCATAAGTGCAATCATAATTGCAAGAAGCTTTGGAACAAATGTAAGTGTCTGTTCCTGAATAGATGTAAGTGTCTGAAAAAGACTTATAATAAGTCCGACAATCATTGAAACAAGTAAAAGTGGCACAGAAGTCTTCACTATAACCCATATAGTCTGTCTTGCTACTGTTACAACCTGTCCAGCATCCATATTCTTTACCTCCTGCCTTACTTAAATGTTGCTACAAGATTTCCAATTATCAGATTCCAGCCATCTGCCATTACAAAAAGTAAAATCTTAAATGGAGCAGATATGGTGGTTGGTGGAAGCATCATCATACCCATCGACATAAGAGTTGACGATACAACCATATCAATAATAATAAAAGGTATGTATATTAAGAATCCTATAATAAACGCAATTCTTAATTCACTTATAATAAACGATGGTACAAGTACTGTCATAGAAATATCATCTTCCGATGTAACAGAGCCTTCCTCATATCCTGCAATCTTAAAAAATGTATCAAGATCCTTTGTAGAAGTCTGTTTCAACATAAAGCTTTTCAATGGCTTTACTCCTGTTTCATACGCTTCCTCGACCGATATCTCATTATTGGATAGTGGTTTTAGTGCACTGTCATAAACTTCCGTAAAAACAGGCGACATAACAAAAAAGGTCAAAAATAAAGACAAACCTATAATAACCTGATTAGGTGGTACTGTCTGTGTTCCAAGCGCAGCCCTCGTAAAATGCAACACAATTACAATTCTTGTAAATGATGTCAGCATAATCAGAATAGAAGGTGCCAGTGAAATTACTGTAAGTACAAGAAGCATCTGCAAAACACTAGCCATATCATTACCATCACTCGTAGAAATACCTATATTAATAAGATTATTTCCTGATGCTGTTGTTTCCTCAGCAGCCATTACCTTATATGTAATAAATGAAATGGCTGCAAAAAAAGCTCCTGCCCCAACCGATATTCCTGCTAATGCCTTTCTATGCTTTCTAATCCACTGTAACATAACTCTCTCGTTCCTGCCTAATTAATTATCTGGTTTGTCTTTCTTAAACTTTTCAAGTATAGCTTTAAATCCATCAGTATTGATTGTCTTTGACTCTGACGAATAAGTCAGTTCCTGCTCGTTAATCTCACTCAAATAAGTGATAGTATCTTTGCAGACTGCTACTGCAAAACATTTACTGCCAATCTTAATAATCTGAATATACTTAGTATTAGACACTCTCATTGTTTCAAGTATCTGGATATTGCGCCCAGCCATTTTGGTTTTCTGCATATTACCAGCCCATCTTGTAGCAAAATATGTAAGTGCCAAAACAAATATAAAAACAACGAGAAGCGTAAGCAACTGTGCAAACGCTTCCCATCTACTATTCAACCCAGCTAATGCAACCATTATTATCCAACAACCTTCTGAACAGCTTCAATTACTCTGTCTGCCTGGAATGGTTTAACAATAAAGTCCTTAGCTCCTGACTGTATAGATTCAATAACCATAGCCTGCTGTCCCATTGCAGAACACATAATAACAGATGCTGAAGGATCTGCAGCCTTAATTCTCTTAAGAGCTTCAATTCCATCCATCTCAGGCATTGTTATATCCATAAGCACAAGATCTGGCTTTAACTCAGCATACTTTTCTACTGCCTTCTGTCCATTCTCTGCCTCACCTGCTATATTGTATCCATTCTTTGTGAGAATATCCTTAATCATCATTCTCATGAATGCAGCATCATCACAAATCAAAATATTCTTTGCCATAAACTTTCTCCTATTCAAAAACAAATTATTCACAAAAATCATTCGAATGTATTATACAACAAATACTATCAATTTCCTACTCTTTTTTTGATTTTTTAGAAAATCATAACAATTACTTGATAATCTCTGTTATACGTACACCAAAACTTTCTTCAATAACAACAACTTCACCCTTTGCAACATATTTGCCATTAACAAGAACATCAACAGATTCACCTGCAATTTTATTAAGTTCTACAATTGTTCCAGGAGCAAATTCAAGTATATCTTTTATAGATTTTGTTGTTCTGCCAAGTTCTACTGTTACTTCAAGTGGAACATCCTTAATAAGTTCAATATTTTCCTTCTGTGTCAAAGGATTGACATCTGTTGAAAATGGCTGAAATGCTGCTGGAGATACATTAACATCCTGTGCTGGTGCATACCCTGCCATTGGCATACCCTGCATAGGCATACCTTGCATAGGCATACCTTGCATCGGCATTCCATAACCATAAGGCATTCCCATATTCTGCATCGGCATTCCCTGTTGTGGTGCTGTCTGTGCTGTAGTATTCTGCACCGGTACATCCTGCTGTGGCATTGTCTGTGTCATATTCTGTGCCGGAGCCTGCTGCACCTGCTCTTCCTGATGATTAGCTGTATCTTCCTGACTTACCTGTGGCTGTTCAGGTTCTGCTGACGGCATAAACATGTTAAGAAGTTCCTGTGCAAATTCCTTAGGATATAACTGCATAATCTCACTATCTATAAGTTCGCCAATCTGCATCTTAAAAGCCACCATTACAAAATGGTTTTTAAGGAATCCTGGCAGGTTATCATCTAATTCATTGTATGTCTCCACTAAGTTAGCTATTGGTGGACTGATATCAATTTTTCTATTAAACATTGATGATAAAGATGTAGCTGCTGAACCCATCATCTGATTCATAGCCTCTCCGATTGCACTAAGATGAAGTTCTGTCAATGGTTCGTCTGGATCAACATTACCTGGTCCTCCCATCATAAGGTCTGTAATTATCTTAACATCATTCTCTCTTAATATTAAAACATTATTGCCTGCAAGACCTTCTTTGTAAGAAATCTGCAACATAACACATGGTCTGTCATATTTACTTGATAAATCATCCCATGTAGCAACTTCTACTTTTGGTGTTGTAATATTAACTTTCTGTGAAAGAAGAGAACTAAGTGTTGTAGCAGCTGTTCCCATGCTAATATTAGATATCTCACCGACAGCATCTTTTTCTGACTCAGTAAGTGTAAAGCCGCCATCTGTATTATCATTAGCATTATCCTCTGGTATAGTTGTTGTTGCTGTTGATGAATCAGATGTGTCATCTCCTCCTGTATTCATGCCACTCAGAAGTGCATTAATCTCGTCCTGGGATAACATTCCATCCATTATTCTTCACTCTCCTCTCTAATTACATTAGTAACTCTTACTGCGTATTTATTCTCAAAATAACCAGGTAAAGCTGTAAACTTCTTAATATTACCTACATATACCTCTAATTCCTGGTCAACCTTTTTATCAATTTTTATTACGTCTCCAACCTGCAGATTAACAAAATCCGAAACACTAATCTTAGATGTACCAAGCACTGCCTTTATTGGTATCATTGCTTTATCAATAACTGTTTCAATAGCATCCTCATATGTATTGGAATCTTTTTCCTGCATATTAGAAAACCAATACTTGGTATTAAGCTTATCCATAACCGGTTCAAGAGTTGCATATGGAAGACATATATTCATAAGTCCCTCCACATCACCAATCTTAATATTAATAGTTACAATTGCGATTGTTTCACTCGGTGATATAATCTGTGCAAACTGCGAATTAGTCTCTATTCTTTCAAGTCTTGGATTAACCTTTACAACATTTTCCCATGGTTCCTGCAACTGATTAACACACACTGTAAAGATACGTTCCAGAATTGTAAGTTCAATTTCTGAAAAATCTCTCTCTTTATCCAAAGCATTACCTGCACCTCCAAGAAGTCTGTCAACAATTGCAAACCCCAGATTGGATGCCATCTCCATAATTATGTTACCACTTAATGGTTGCATTCCAACAACACCTAAAAGAACCGGATTAGAAAGGGCATTAGAAAATTCTGAATAAATAACTACTTCTGAATTAACAACCTCAACATTGACTGTCTTTCTAAGATATGCCGGAAGATTGGTACTCAGCAGTCTTCCAAAATGCTCAAATATTATCTCCAGTGTTCTTAGATGTTCTTTAGAAAACTTAGAAGGTCTTGCAAAGTCATAATTCTTGACTTGCTTTTCTTCTGTATTCTTCATCTCATCTACATCTAATTCTCCACTGCTTAAAGCTTTTAAGAGGTTATCTATTTCACTCTGTGAAAGTACCTCTCCCATCTTCCTCACCTCCTTATCATATTCTTTAATGTTTACTGGACAACAATATTAATCAGTACACTTTGTATCGTCTCAGTCTTGAATAATTCCTGGAATTCCTTTAAAAGGTCTGTTTCCATGGTTGATTTATTAGCACTTATTGTGCTGTAAGTATACTTATTAGCTTCATTGGTTATCTTATTAACAAGGACCTTCATCCCATTATCAACTGAAGTCGATACGGTACTATAATCCTTACCTTTTGAATTAAGTCCGACAGATACTGAAAGTACGGCATATCTTGTTTTTCCATTATCAACATATGAAACAATTATATCCGTGCTGTCATTGTTCTTAATATCAATATAACTTACATTTTCAATTCCTGAACCTGTAGATGAATTATTATTAGAAACTCCGCCTGCAACATCCAGGTCAATAATCTGTGCCACTTTATTAATAAGAGAATTTGTCTTCTTATTTGTTGATACAAGTGAAAATGTAAGAATCACTGTAAGTACCAGATTCACAAGTACAAGTGCCAAAATAATCACATTAAGCATACTCTTTTTCATGAGTAATCCTCCTTAGCTGTTAATTGAATTATACACCTTAATCTCAACTCTTCTGTTCTGAGCTCTTCCTTCTGGAGTATCATTAGTTGCAATAGGCACTGCATCTCCTCTTCCGGATGAACTCATTGTCTGATCTGAAAAGCCTTTCTCAGACACAAAGAAATCAAACACACTGTATGCCCTGTAAAGAGAAAGCATCATATTATTAGGAAACAGTGATGTATTGATAGGAACACTATCAGTGTGACCTTCTATGGTAATAACATTATCATCATATTCAATAAGTGCATCAGCAACCTTGTCAAGAAGACTGCGTGCCTCTGATGTAAGCTCCGACTTTCCCGAATTAAACAGAATTCCACCACTTACATTAAGCATTACATATTTACTATAAGCAGTAACATCAACATAATCTGCAACTCCACTGGCTGTAAGTTTATCAACAATCTCCTCAGCCATATTTTCAGACTGCTCAAGACCTTCTTTTTCAATCTCTTCATAAGCATTCTGTACATCCTGTGACATATCGCCATCATTGTTAAGGCCCATATTGTTATAGTAATTGCTCAATTCATTCAGCTGACTCGCCCCACTGCTTACAAGAATTCCTTCCTTTGACAGTGCAGAACCGCCTTGAGGAAGTACACTAAAGCTTGATGAAAGTGAAGCTGCAATCTCTTCAAACTTCTGAGAATCAATATTAGACATAGCAAACATCAAAACGAAAAAGCACAGCAGAAGATTCATAAGATCTGAAAACGTATCTTTCCAAAGTGCCGCTGGTGGTACATTCTCTGTACGCTGTTTAGCCATCAGCCTTCACCTCCTCCTTGTTCAGATAATGCTGTTCTGGCAGATGGTGAAAGGAAAGACTTAAGCTTTTCTTCAATAACTCTTGGGTTCTCTCCTGCCTGAATAGAAAGAAGACCTTCAATAATAATCTCTCTAAGCTGATATTCATCATTATTCTGAAGCTTGAGCTTATTAGATATAGGAACACATATCCAGTTAGCAATCAAAGAACCATAAAGTGTAGTAAGAAGTGCTACAGCCATATTAGGTCCGATAGATGCTGTATCAGATAAGTTCTTTAACATATTAACAAGTCCGAGAAGAGTACCAATCATTCCCCATGCAGGAGCAAGAGCTGCCCAATTATCAAAAAAGCCAATTGTACTCTTATGTCTTGTATCAAGATTAACCAGTTCTGTTTCAAGAATGCCTCTCACAAGCTCCGGCTCAGTACCATCAACAATGAGAAGAATACCCTTCTTCATAAACTCATCATCAAGTCCCTGTGCCACTTCTTCAAGTGCAAGAAGGCCTTCTTTTCTGGCTGTGTTAGAAAGCTCAATAATCTTAGAAATAACCTGTCCATTATCAAGCTTAGGATCTTTCATAGCAATGCCAAATCCCTTAAGATGTCCTAAGAATGTCTTAAATGTATAAGATGTGAGCATACCAGCCATTGAACCACCAATAGTAACGGCGATTGACGGTATGTCAACAAATGTGTCCATAATTCCCTTTAGTGTAGGATTAGTCGTACTTGTTATAATTCCGATAACGACCATGACAAACCCAATAATAATTCCCAACAGTGTAGCTAAATCCATAATTGCCCCTTCCAAGTCTCTAGTATTCTATATATATTATCACTTAGTATCTGTACCAGACGCATACAGATTACCAATTATATTTCTCTTATAAGTAATAACCTTACTATATACCTCTTCTACGCTTTCCTTGACAACGTATTTATGTCCTGTTGTCAGGGTTATAACAGTATCAGGTGTTTCCTCCATAACTTCAATCAGTTCTGCGTTAAGCACAAAGCTTTTTCCATTAAACCGTGTTACATCAATCATAATTCCTCCCGATACCACATAAGGTATAGTACCTCTATTAAAATCAACTATATATATTAAAACACTTATGTCGAATTATTGCAAGGAATACTTGTAATAATTCGCCATAAATATCTTTTCATGTCAATTATCTCTTAAGATTAATAAGTTCTTCAAGTAATGTATCTGATACAGTAATAATTCTCGAATTAGCCTGATATCCTCTCTGAGTTGTAATCAGATTCGTAAATTCTGAAGAGAGATCCACATTAGACATCTCAAGTACTCCTGATGAAATACTTCCATCACCTTCTGTAACATCCTGACCAATTCCATCAAAAGTTCCAGAATTAAGTGTTGCTGAATAAAGATTATCGCCTTCTTTCTGAAGACCTTCAGGGTTGGAGAAAGAAGCAACTGCTATCTGTCCAATATTCTTAGTAACACCATTGCTATAGCTTGCCACAATATATCCTGATGAATCAACACCAACCGATGTCATCTTACCTACTGCCTTGCCTTTTCCAAGTCCATTAATGCCAAGCTCTGAATTAAGATTAGTCTTTTCTGAAAACATTGTAATTCCAGATGCATCCATCGTAAGTACAGGACTTGTCTCACTTTCACCGATAACTCTCAAATCAACGCCTTCAATAGCATCTGATGCAGTCCCGTTATTAGAAAATGTAAGCTTAATATCTGAATTTGATGCATCGGCAAGACCTGTAAGTGTATTAAATGATAATGGTGCTGACGCAGTAAATGTAAGGTCTGTCGGCTTACCATTCTTTGAAACCGAAACAGGCTCAATTGTATACTGTGTATTATCTCCCTGAACGCCTGCATACACAAGATTAACTGTTGCCTGATAAGAATTACCAAGGCTGTCATAAAAATTAATAGTTGTAGTACTTGTATCCTTAGAACCTGCATTAAGGTTACCTGTTACCGTAACAGATGAAGTTCTTTCTGGTGAAGTATATGCAACATCCGGACTGTTAACATACAGCTTTGATACAAGGTCTCTTTTTGCATTACCAGATTCATCAACCTGCCAGCCCATTACATTAGCGCCACCTGTTGTTACAAGAGCACCTGACTCATCAACCTTAAAATTACCAGCTCTTGTGAAGAATGTATTACCCGCACTGTTAACTATAAAGAAAGAACTTCCACCAATCTTTAAGTCAAATGCATTATCCGTTCTCTCAGAACCACCTTCTGAAGAAATTGCTGTGGAGATAGAACCAACAGATGATCCAAGACCAATCTGCATAGCATTAGTTCCTCCCTTTCCTGTTTCTGCATTAGGTCCTGACGCAATCTGAGTTGTCTGATAAAAAACTTCTGAAAAAGTCATAGACTGTGACTTATATGCCACAGTATTAACATTGGCAATATTATTACCAATAACGTCCATTCTTGTCTGATGTGCCTTAAGACCTGACACAGCAGAATACATTGATCTCATCATAATATTTGTTCCTCCATAAATATGTAAAGACATATATCTGATGCATTCATCAATAAAGCATCGTCCCTTCTGGCATTCAGGGACATTCGCCTCCTTGCGGTCCAGCTAAATAATTACTGCTCCATCAATATTAGTATAGATATTGTCTTCATTGTTATTCTGATCCATCGCCGTAATCACTGTTCTGTTTCTTGTATTAACTATAAAAGACAGATCATCAACTATAACGAGCGATTCTTTGATTCCTTTCAAAATTGCTTTTTCGGTTCCTTCCTCAAGCCTTGTCATCTGTTCGTCTGATAACCGGATATCTCTCTGTTCAAGCCTTTCACCAGCATGTTTAGAGAACTTCAACCCTTTTGACGATTTAATATCGCTGTCGGAAATAACCTCTTCAATCGAACGCTTCTGATTATATATATCAGCAAATGTTTTGCCATTATACATTTTATCAACATTATCAGAATTCTTCTTTCCTATAATGTCCGTCATCTTTTCGATAGAAGCAATATTATTACCTATCATATTATTCATCATAACGGTCACTCCCCAGGTTTTGTATCCTCTGTCTTAGTATCTGTTGTAGAACCATTTCCTTTCCATTTGTCAAAATAGTCCTTATCCATTACAGTATCAAGATCTGCAATATCATAAAGCTTTCCACCAATTCCAAGATAAACAGTTCCATTTATTGTTTCCCAATAATCAACAGTTCCGCCTATATAACCATTGCTGTTCTGTGTTGTAGTCATTATAACCTGCTTACCCACAAGGTTAGATGCCATATCCTGTAATGTATTATCATTCATTTCTTTAGTAGCTTCAACCTGTGTAAATGTAGCAAGCTGTGCCATATAATCCGAATTATCTGTAGGTTCTAGCGGATCCTGGTTCTGCATCTCAGCTACCATAAGCTGTAAAAACTGTTCAACATCAAGCGTTGTCTTATTAGTAGTACTCTTATTCTTTCCTGTTGAACTTAAGTTGCTGTTAACATCGTCCTTTGTACTTAATGAACCATCATTCTTCACATAAGACCATGCACCTATCGTACTAGCCATATATTATCTCCTTTCTCATCTTATTCTATGCTGAATATTCAACACTGCTGTCGCCATTAACAATAGCATCTTTTGCCCTGATTTCTTCATCAGTCATATCAGATTCTTCCAGTTCTTCAAGACTGCTAAGATCAAGCTTTCTATGAGTCTTCTTTTCCTGACCAGCCTGTTCTGAATTATTACCTTCGAGATTCTGCTGTGATTCAAAGCCATGACTCTGTACAGTAATCTCTACAGATTCAACCTTCACGCCCTGATTGTTAAAATGTTCTTTCAAAGCTGTCATCTGATTTTCAAGAGCAGCTTTTACCTGTTCATTCTGTGCTGTAAGCTGTGCTGTAATTACTCCCTGTCTTGCTGTGACAGCTATATGTACTTTTCCAAGATTCTCAGGATTAAGCATAATTTCAATACTTGAAAGCTGCTGTCCTGTTGTAACCTTAATCTGTTCTACAACCTGTCTTACAATATCAGCTTCATTAACATTAGAAACTTCATCAATAATCTCGCTGAAAGCATTCTGGATGTTCTGTGCCATATTCCCGGTAAAGTTTTCATTTTGCACAGATGCTTTATCAGACATATGAGTCTGCTGCTTATCATCCGCATTATTGTCATTATCAGCCTGCACTTTAGTCTTCTGTGCAATTACATTGCTTAACTCATACTGTGATGCTGCTTCCGGCCGTTCTTCTGGCTGTGCATCTTCTTTCACCACAGACTGTTTAACAGACTGTTTAACATCATCCTTCGCAGAAACAAGCATTTCTTTAATTGAATCAATGTCCATATTATACACATCTTCCAGATTATCTGTCACAGACTTTGCATATTCCAGTATATCATTGAGCATAGATACTGAATCTGCATCTGTCAAAAACTCAAGTGAATCAGTGTTTCCGCTAAGAGCAACTACAAGATCCGTAAGCTTCTGCATGTCAAGCAAATCCTCTGCTATAATTCCAAGCTGCTCCATAGCACTCTCTATATCTTCATCAGATACATTCATTGTTTTCTTAATCTTTTCTTTAATGTCCGACACTGCATTCTGCACATCCTGAGTCATTTTGTTACTGTTTTCTTTAACCGCATTATCTGTTTTTACATTTTTTACAGTTGAATTAGTGGTAACAATATCTGCATTCTTGTTAGACTTATTAGCACCCATGCTTACAAGTGAATCTGATGGAGCTGCTGAATATGTATTAGTCTGCTTTGATGAATTCCCAGTCACATCGTTTCTTACAGAACTATTCATTATCCTTGCAAAATCAACATTCCCGGAATTATCCTGACCAGACTGGCTTCCAACACTTCCTGCCACCTTAGTAACCGGCTGAACCATTCCTGTAACAGCTGAACTTACCATATTATCCTCCTCCTTTCTTCATATTAGAATCAGGATAGACCTAATCCATATTATATATCGGTAGTCTGTGCTACAGACTTAACCTTTAGCTGGATACATAATAACTGTAAGTTTTGCAGCATATACAGGATCCATCTCTGCAAGAATTGCTGCTCTCTGTTTAGACGTCATGCAAAGAAGTATATCAGAAACAAGGTCTGTATCTCCAGTCATCTCTTCAAGAATAGCTGCCGCATTTTTCGCATCCATCTTAGAATATGTTTCTGCCCAGTCCTTAACCTGCTGTGAGTACTGTAAATCCTTTACAACCTGTTCGTAAAGCTTTGCTGCATTTTCTGAATCAATACTTTCATACCACGATTTGTATTCACTTATATCTGGAGCATTATCTGTATATACAACATCTGTATCGAACTTATCTTTAAGTTCCTGATAATGCTGTGCATTCTCTTCAAACACTTTGAGTCTGGCAATCTCAGCCTGAAGCTCAGCAATTGTCTGGGCTGATGCATTCCCATTATTATTGTTCTCATCAAGCTGTGCTTCAAGTTCTTTAATTCTGTCAACTGCTTCAGAAAGGCTCTTGTACTTTCCCCCTGTTTCTTCCTGAATTTCTTCATCTGTAGCTGCTGGAAGAATCTTATTCACTACCGGAACATTTTTAAGATATGGCCGTAAACTACTTCCAATACCGCCGACATTCATCTTAATAAGAAGTGCAAATATAACAAGCCATATTACAATAATAAGCATTGCAACCAGTATGCTTACCAGCTTTCCACTCTTTCCTGATTCATCATCAAGTTCATCAATATTAACATCTTTTTTCTTAGCCATATCAATCTTTCTCCCAAAAACAATTACTCATCTTTGTTATTATATTTAAAGCTCACCGTTTCATCTATCTCTTTCATTTCCTGAGCATTAATATCAAGTTTAAACTGTTCAAATGCTTTCTCTTTCAGTTTTTCATGAATTTTCCTGTCCTGCACTGCCTCAGTCAGTTTCTTCATTGCATTATCAACATTGCGCTGTGCAATCCTTATTCTGACCGCCTGCTGTGTCATCTGGTTCTTGATAATATCAATTGCCTCATTACATCTGCGCATTTCCATAATATCAAGTCTTTCTGATGCAGAGCTTCTCGCAAGATTTTCATATGAATCAAGCCTTTTTCCGAGTCTTTTCATAGTTTCCTCTTCAATGAAAAGCCTGTTATTCATCTCAGCATATTCAGTTTTAGCCTGTGTTTCCAGGCGTTCTTTAATATCAAGAACATTCTGCATGCTGTATAAAAATTTTGCCATTCATGCCTCCACTATTTCTTTAACTGAAGTGAGCCATTTTCAAATGCTTCATAATCCGCAAATATATCTGACAGTTGTGTGACTTCATCTTCAAAATCAAACTTTTCATCCGTCTGCTGCATAAGGAACTTATTAACTGCATCAATCTTATATATAGCATAATCAATATTACGGTTAGAGCCGCTCTTATACGCACCAATATTAATAAGATCTTCTGCTTCATTATAAGTCGCCATTACATTTTTCATTCTGCCAGCCATCTGTTTATGCTTCTTGTCTGCAATCTGACTCATACATCTTGATATGCTCTGTAAAACATCAATTGCAGGATAATGATTTTTCTGTCCTAACTTTCTTGACAACACAATATGTCCATCAAGAATACTTCGTGCAGTATCTGTTATAGGTTCATTAAAATCATCACCATCAACCAAAACAGTATACAGCCCTGTAATAGAACCTTTGTCCGACATCCCCGCCCTCTCAAGAAGCTTTGGCATTTCACTGTATACACTCGGTGGATAGCCTCTTGTCACTGGCGGTTCACCTGACGCAAGTCCAATCTCCCGCTGTGCCATAGAAAAACGTGTGAGTGAATCCATCATAAGAAGCACATCCTTGCCCTGATCCCTGAAATATTCTGCTATTGCTGTTGCAGTCTTCGCAGCCTTATTTCGTATGAGAGCAGGCTTATCCGATGTTGCAACAACAAGGACACTTCGTGCCATACCTTCCGGGCCTAAATCCCGCTCAACGAATTCTCTTACTTCCCTGCCTCGCTCTCCTATAAGAGCAATAACATTAATATCGGCTTTAGTATTTCTTGCAAACATACCAAGAAGTGTACTTTTTCCTACGCCACTTCCGGCAAATATGCCTATTCGCTGTCCCTTGCCAACAGTAAGTAATCCGTCTACAGCCTTTACGCCAAGAGGAAGCACCTTGCTTATTATCTCCCTGTCCATAGGATCTGGCGGTGCTGCCTCAACCGGATATTCATCTGTATATTCTAATTCAGAACCATCCGTAGGATTCCCAAGTCCATCAAGTGTATGTCCTAGTATGCCATCACCAACCTTTACCGACAAAGGTCGTTCCATATTCTCAACAACACTTCCCGGACCTATCCCATCCACAACATCATATGGCATAAGAAGCACATTTGAATCATTAAATCCAACTACCTCTGCATATAATTCCTGACTGTTATCCGCAGAATAAATTCTGCACAAATCATTAAGCTTGGCATCCGGTCCTACCGATTCAATAGTAAGACCAACAATCTTAGTCACTTTCCCAAGTTTCTTATAGAAGGATTTTTCTGTCAGCGATAAATATTTGTTTTTATTAATTGATGACATATCATCCTCCTTAACAATAAAATTAGTTCTGATCATACTTGTAACATCAGCCTGTGCAGCTTAAAAGTTTAATATTATTAATAAGCTTATTAAGTTCAATATCAAGGCTACAGTTAAATATACCTGTATTCGTCTCTATCATGCACTGATTCCGTTCAAGCGTAACATCTTCCACAATATCTATATTGACCTCTCTTGACATTGCACAATATATCTTGCCCTGATTATTAATAAGAAAACTATAATCATCAGGCGATACTTTTATAACAAAATCTCTGCTTGCATCTGCGTTATGCATGACATCGTTAATGAGATGCAGGATAATATCATGATTATCCTCCGTTACAACACCTGTGACTTTTCTGAATACATCTGTAATAACTTCCACAAGTTCAGGTTCTATAGAGTCCTTTAGCTCGTTATATTCATTTTCAAGTTCTGATTTTTTCTTATTGTACTCCGTCTCAAGCTCCTGCTGCTTCTTTTCAATTTCCGCATCTGCCTTAGAACAGCCTTCATAATAGCCATTCTGTTTGGCTTCTTCAAATGCAGTATCAGCATTTCTATTTGCTTCTGAAACAATCTGTTCAGCCTGAAGTCTGGCATCTTCTATAATTCTTGCTGCTTCAGCATTAGCATTTTCCAATGCAGCCGCAGACTGGTCAGAATCAGCTCCGCTATCCTGTATTAGTTCTTCCGAACTATCATCTGATATAAGTTCTTCAACAACGTCCGCATTGAGTCCGCTAACAAATCCATCTGTATCAACTGCTGCATGTTTAGACTCCATGATTGCCTCTAGCTTTTTCTTAATCAGATCATTATAATCAATTACTCTTTCGTCCTTATTCACCGTGTATACACGTTTTAACAGATTAGACAATTATCTCGTCACCTCCACCACGTGATATTACAATCTCTGCTGAATCTTCAAGCTTTCTTATAATATTAACAATCTTCTGCTGTGCCTCTTCAACATCCTTCATACGAACAGGTCCCATATATTCCATATCTTCCTTAATCATAGAAGCAAGACGTGTTGAAAGGTTATTAAGAATAACATTCTGAACTTCCTCTGTAGCCCCCTTAAGTGCAAGAGCAAGATCATGATTATCAACATCCCTGAGTACTCTCTGAATAGCTCTGTTATCAAGAGAAAGAATATCTTCAAATACGAACATCTTCTTACGGATTTCATCAGCAAGCTCTGGCTCTTCAACCTCAAGAGTTTCCATAATATGCTTCTCTGTTCCTCTGTCAACAGAATTAAGAATTTCAACAATGGCATCAACACCACCAACAATTGTGTAATCCTGATTAACAAGTGAGGCAAGCTTCCTTTCAAGTACCTTCTCAACCTGCTTGATAACATCAGGCGATGTTCTGTCCATCATGGCAATTCTCTTGGCTACATCCGCCTGTTTTTCAGGTGGCAGTGCTGAAACAACACTCGAAGCCTGTGCTGCAGGAAGATATGAAAGAATCAGGGCTATAGTCTGAGGATGCTCATCCTGTATAAAGTTAAGAAGCTGTGTAGAATCTGTTTTTCTGATAAACTCAAATGGACGAACCTGCAGACTCGCTGTAAGCTTTCCAATAACATCTCTTGCCTTATCTTCTCCAAGTGCTTTTTCAAGAAGCTCTTTGGCATATGTGATACCACCCTCAGCAATATACTGCTGTGCAAGACATACCTCATAGAACTCATTAAGCACCTGTTCTTTTGTCTGAGGTGAGACACTGCTTGTGTTTGCAATCTCAAGTGTCAGCTGTTCTATTTCTTCTTCTTTCAAATGTTTAAAAATCTGTGCTGATTTCTCTGGTCCAAGTGCAATAAGCAATATAGCAGCCTTTTCTACACCATCCATTCCTCTTTCAGCATTAGCTGATGTCTTTGGCATATGTTTCCATCTCCAATCATATGTAATCAATTGACCTTTCAGGTCCTATCCATCATAATAATCACCAGTCATCATTAAGCCAGTTTCTAAGCAGTAATGCAACTGCTTCAGGATTCTCATCAACAAACTTCTCAATAGCTTTTCTCGTCTCCGACTTCTCCTGAAGATCAATATCATCAACAGAAGGCTGGTTTTCTTTAGTTGAAGCAAGCATTTCTTCTACAGAAAGTTCCGGTTCCTTCTCTTCTACTGTAAGTGGTCTTGCGCTTCTCAAAACTATAAACACAAGAATACCAAGTATAGCAACAGCCAGTCCAATCTGAATCCAGAATGAAGCACGGCTTAATACGCTAGTCTTCGGTGCATCATAGAAATAAGGTACATTATATGCTAAAACAGTAATGTTATTAGTTGAGATTCCTGTAGCACTTGAAAACATATTCATCCAGTCATTATCAACATTAACCTGAACAGGATTTGCGTTCTGAGCCTTGAATTCATCCCATGTCATATTATCAAGATATCCAAGATTCTTACAATCTTCTTCATTATAAATAACATTCTTTATAAGCGTTACAGCCATTGTAGAAGTACCATATACTATCTTTCCAGGATCACTATTAGTTGTAGTAACAAGCTGGTTAGGAAGATACTGATACTGTTTTACAGTATATGTTGATGAACTTGATGTACCATCTGTAAGATCGTAGGTTGTTCCTGTTTCTCCATTACTCGTAGTTCCTGGTGTTCCACCTGCACCATTTGTTCCATTCGATTCAAGTTCATAAGAAGTATCATACAGACCTTCTTCTCTGCCTTCCTGTGCTGTATACTCAGTAGCAATCTTATTCACAGTATCCCAGTCAAGATCAAGATTAATAGCAACTGTTGCATCATTAAACAGTGATGTTGAAAGTGCTGTATTCTTAACACTTGCTGCTACCGTTGATTCAATCTGTGACTTATACTTTAACTTGCTTGAATAAGCAATATTAGAAACTGAACCCGAATTATCAGCTCCATTAAACAATGTCTTTCCTGATGTATCAATAATTGTAATACCATTAGTATTGCTGCTTCCTACTGCTGTTGCAAGAAGAACTGCTATACTTTCCGCTGTGTCTTCTCCAACTGTCTTATTAGTATCAATCGTAACGGCTACAGTTGTATCTTTCTTTGTAGAATAGAATGAATTCGTATCATCTGACAAATGTACTGTAACAGATGCAGATTTGATTCCGTCTAAAGAAGTAATATCATTTTCAAACTTAGTTTCAAGATATTTGGCATACTTCTTATTCTTATCAGACTCTGTTGTTGTAAGACTGCTATTAAGAGCATCATCTAATGAATATCCCGAAGGTTTAATATCATTAGAAGCAATAAGCATCTTAGCATTAGTAAGATCCTGTTCCTTTACCTTAACTGCCATATTATCAATTTGATATGTATACCCATTATCTGTAAGCAGAGAAGTAACTGTATTCATCTCATTATAATCTTCACATCTTGTAAGTTCCTGATATGTTGGTCTTGATAACACAACTGCAATAACAACAACCGCCGCAATAAATACAGCTACAGCACTCACAATTATTATCTTCTGATTTCTGGACCAGCTTTTCCATATTTCAAGAAATCTGGCTGGAATCTGTTTTAATTTATCCATATAAAACCCCTAATTACATTGACATATTCATAATAGAGTTATAGGCCTCCAATGCCTTATCCCTTATTGCTACTGTATACTGCAGAGCAATATTAGCCTCCTGCTGATAAACTCCAAGCTCATGAGTATTAGTCATATTGCCAAGAGCATAATCTATCTCTGCCTGCTGTGCTTTCTGCACATATGAGTTGGTACTGTTCAACAGCCCTGCCACTGAGTCGTATATAGCATCAAATGTTGTATCTGAATCTTTGCTTTTAGATGTACTAAGTGATGCATTCTCTTTCATTGCCGATGTAACCTTATTGACATAATCACCGCCAAGGCTTCCTATTGCACTAGTAAGATCCATGTTAAATCTCCTCTTTTTGTTCAAATATAGTATTAATCATATGAATTAAACCAGTTATCCACATATGTTATGTAGCAGAACCTATTGAAAGTCCCTTGCTTGCCATAGATTTGCTGGCATTAAATGCTGATATATTAGCTTCATATGAACGTGATGCATCTATAAGATCTGTCATCTCCTGAACCACATTCACATTAGGATATGTAACATATCCATTCTCATCAGCATCCGGATGTGAAGGATCATATACCCTTTCCATATCTGTTGATGTATCCTCATATACAGATGTCACCTTAACGCCGCTTCCAACAACACCACCATTGGCAAGTCTTAATGCATCTGAAAATGTTGAATATGCTCCTGTACCATATGAACCATACGCAGACTTTCCAAGTGCTGTACCAGTCATTGTCTTTTCGGTAAACACAACCGCTTTTCTTACATAGGGAGTTCCATCACTCGTTCTTGTTGTGTCTGCATTAGCTATATTCTCTGATATAACATCCGTTCTTAACTGCTGGGCTGTCATTCCGGATGCGCTAATATTAAACGCCGTAAACATAGACATAGTCCTGTTCTCCTTCCATATATCAATCACATTATATATTATTTAAGCACTGCCTTAAATCTTGAAAACTCATTATTCATACTGTCAATAAGAGCATTATAGTTAATCTGTTCTGAAGCAAGTTCAACATTCTCTGTTGAAAGATCTACATTATTGCCATCAGTTCTATACGATAATGTGCTGTTATCAGTGTAAGTCCTTATAGCCAGATCATTATAATTAACATTATTAACTCTCTGTGTAAGAGATGCTGAATTCTTTCCTGAACGCTGGAGTGCATTGGCAAGATACGAACTAAATTCAACATCCTGCCTTTTATAATTAGGTGTATCAACATTAGCTATATTGTTAGTAAGAACTTCCTCTCTTGTCCAGCTCGCATCTGCCGCTGACTTTAACAAATTAACATATCCAAGGGCGCATGGACTCATATTTATTTCCTTTCTTATTCAATAAGCACAAAATATGCCTACTACGAAAACATAAAAACACTACATACATTATAAATTATAATATAAAAAAAACAAGATTTTTTTCATATTTTGCCACATTTCATTGGATTATCATGTATCAATATGTATACTTATACAAAAAGATGAATCCAATCAGACATTGAATCCATCCCATCATCTCAAGCTCAATCCTTTAAGCCCTATCAATTATACAATGTATACTCTCAATCTTCAAGTTTTTTCAATTCATCATATACAACTTCATTAAGAACTTTTATCTTTGTTCCTTTCATTCCAGAAGATTTTGTTGATATAACACCCGCACTGTCAAACTTTTTAAGTGCATTAACAATTACAGATCTTGTAATTCCTGTATCATCCGCTATTCGGCTTGCAACCAGAATGCCATCCATTCCATCCATATGTGCAAATACCGCTTTGACGGCCTGTAGTTCTGATGCCGATAATGTCTTTATTGCTGACTTAACAATCTTTTTCTTTCTCTCATCTTCTGCATTCTCATTATTAACAGAACTCATCATCTCTAATCCTACAACTGTTGCACCATACTCACATAGAATAATATCATCTATATCATAATCAGCAACACATTTATAGATAAATAATGTTCCAAGCCTTTCACCAGCTATGTCAACAGGAGCTATTAAAGCCTTAAACTTACGTTCACTTCCACCTGAAAAGCCCAATGTAAGCAGATTAACATTTTCTTTAGTTGATAACACTCCCAACAATCTTTCATTAAGCATATTATCAACAAATCCGCCTGTATCAGCTGTTATAAGCTCACCTATTTTGTCAATTCCGCTGTATGAAGCTGCTCCTAGTATCTTACCCTTCTGGCTTATAACCAGAATGTTCGACTCTAATATTCCACTAAGCACCTCACAGATATCATTAAATTCCACTCTGTGAGAATGATTATTGTGAAGCAGCTTATTAATTTTCCTCGTTTTGTCGAGAAGCTGAACACTCATTGTAAATCCCCCATCATTCTTTTAAAAAGCAATTCACATATATCAGCTACTGCTCTTTATCATTCTTTGATTCTACATATCCGCAGGTTTCATCAGCACATACAAGTTTACTGCCCTTCTCAATCATGTATCCGCCACACTTAGGACATTTCTTATCTGAAGGCTTCTGCCATGACACAAAATCGCACTCTGGATATCCTTCACAGCCATAAAACATTCTGCCCTTCTTAGTCTTCTTTAATATAACATCTTTTCCACATTTTGGACATGCAACACCTATTTTTTCAAGATAAGGCTTGGTATTATGACACTCGGGAAATCCCGGACAACCTAAGAACTTACCATGAGGACCATACTTAATAACCATATTTCTGCCGCATTTGTCACATATAACATCAGTAACCTCATCCTCTATCTTAACATGTTCAAGTTCTTTTTCTGCCTCATCAATCGCAACTTTAAGATCCGGATAGAAGTTTCTTATAATTTCCTTCCATTCCACGGTTCCCTCAGCAACACCATCAAGAAGAGACTCCATATTAGCTGTAAACTTAACATCAACAATAGTAGGAAAAGCTGTCATCATAATATTATTAACAGCATTGCCAAGCTCTGATATATAAAGATTTTTATTTTCTTTAATTACATAATGTCTTGCAATTATTGTTGATATTGTAGGAGCATAAGTACTTGGACGTCCTATTCCCTGTTCTTCGAGTGCTTTTACAAGTGATGCCTCTGTAAAATGTGCAGGTGGCTGTGTAAAATGCTGTGTACCATTCACATCATCAAGTGTAAGGACTGAATTCTCGTCAAGTCCTTTAGCAAGTGCATTAGTTTCTTCATTATCATCATCAGTCTTGTATACAGACATAAATCCATCAAAAACAATCTTTGATGCTGATACTGTAAATATATATTCACCAGCTCCTATTCTTACAGAAGTTGTCTCATACTGTGCAGGTGCCATCTGACTCGCAACAAATCTCTTCCATATAAGCTGATAAAGCCTGAACTGGTCTCTCTGCAATGATTCCTTAACTAATGCCGGTGACAAAGAAAGATCAGTTGGTCTGATTGCTTCATGTGCATCCTGAATCTTCTTATCATCCTTCTTGGCATTAGAACTTTGTGGAAGATACTTTTCCCCATAATTCTCACTGATATAATCTTTTGAAGCGACTTTTGCCTCATCTGCAACTCTTGTAGAATCTGTTCTTAAATATGTTATAAGACCTACTGTTCCTCTGCCCTTAATATCAACACCTTCATAAAGCTGCTGTGCTATGTTCATAGTTCTCTTTGTAGACATATTAAGTGTCTTGGCAGCTTCCTGCTGGAGTGTACTTGTAGTAAACGGAAGTGGAGATTTCTTAATCTTCTCACTTTTCTTAACACTTTCTATACTGAAACCAGAGTTTTTGACTTCATCAAGAATCTTCTGCATCTGTGCTGCATTCTTAATATCAATTTTTCCGTTTCTGTCCCCATAAAACTTTGCAACAAGTGGTTTCTTTTCTCCCTTTATATTAAGAGAAGCCTCCATAGTCCAGTATTCTTCTGGAATAAATGCATCAATCTCATTCTCTCTGTCACATATCATTCTTAATGCAACTGACTGTACTCTTCCGGCGCTAAGTCCTCTCTTAATCTTAGCCCATAAAAGTGGACTGATTCCATACCCAACCACTCTGTCAAGAACTCTTCTTGCCTGCTGTGCATCTACAAGATTCATATCAATCTTTCTTGCTTCCTTAAGCGATGCCTTAACAGCATTCTTGGTAATCTCATTAAATGTTATTCTGTATATATCCTTGTCTTCTAACTTAAGTGCCGCTGCCAGATGCCATGAAATAGCCTCTCCCTCGCGGTCGGGATCGGTTGCAAGATATACTTTATCTGCTTTCTTCGCTTCTTTTCTTAAAGCAGCAAGAATATCTCCTTTCCCTCTGATTGTTATATACTTAGGTTCATAATCATGTTCAACATCTACACCCATCTGGCTTTTAGGAAGATCTCTTACATGTCCCTGTGATGCCATTACCTTGTAGTTTGCCCCAAGGAATTTACTGATAGTCTTTACCTTGGCAGGTGACTCCACTATAACCAAATACTTATGCATTAATAGCCCTCCATATCAAATATGCTTCCTTATATAATAATTCTTAGAAACCTCTTCTATAAGTCCATCTAACTCTAATTCAAGCAGAATCCCCTCCGCCTCTACAAGATTCAATCCAGAATTATTAACTATCATCTCCAGACTTACTGGAAACAAATTGATTTGACTATACACCATATTCTTAGGGCTTGCAAGTCCTGATTTTTTAAATTTTTCTTCAAATATACCATTATTATTCAAACTATTCATACAATTGTCATCTTTTTTGCTACAATTAATATATCTGTTAATAGATTCCGTTGCACATATATCCTTAGGTGATGTAATCAGCTGTGCGCCTTCCTTCAACAGTTTAAGACACCCCTCTGACAGAGTATCCCCAATTCTACCCGGAACGACATAAACATCACGGTTCTGATCAAGTGCCTGATCTGCCGTTATGAGTGAGCCGCTCTTTTGCTTTGCCTCCACCACAATAAGAGCATCTGACATTGCACTAATAATTCTGTTTCTCATAGGAAACAGACCTGCTTTAGGCGGTGTCCCCGGTGAATATTCTGAAATAATCCCACCATTGCTCTCAAGTTGTGTGTATAATTCGATATTAGTTCTGGGATAACATATATCAACCCCACATCCAAGAACAGCCATACTATAACCGCCTTTTCTAACAGCACCTTTCTGTGCCGCCGCATCTATCCCAAGTGCCATTCCACTTATAACCTGAATTCCCATGTCTGCAAAATCTTCTGCAAATCTTCCTGCTACTGACCTCCCATATTCTGTACAGTTCCTTGCCCCGACAATTGCTACTGACGGAACGTCCGACTGTGGCAGACTTCCTTTATAATAAATTATATAAGGATAATCGTATATATTCATCAATCTTTCAGGATAATTATATTTACCCGGATATGTGAATTTAATATTCTTCTTATCCAGTTCAGAATATTCCCTATATATATACTCACTTTTTCTAGATTCCTTTATAGAATATATATCATCAGGTTTTATTCCCATGACACCTTCAAACATCTTATCTGATGCTTTATATATATCCTCTGGTGTATCGAATACCTTAAATAAATATCTCAGCTTAATGTTAGCTATTCCTGTAATATTATTAATCCAGAACCAATAATAATCATCTTTCAAGATAAACCTCCTGCCTAGTGTATTGCTTCTTTAATGTATTGTCACCTCTGGTATTCCACGATAATAGAACGCCTCGCTTATGTTAGCTGTTGTTATATTAACATTACCATCTATATCTGCGATGGTTCTTGCAGTCTTCAATATCTTTGAATATCCTCTTGCAGTCAGACGCTTCTTTGCAAATATCCTTTTTATTAATTTTTCTTCCTCTTCTCCAAGTCTGCAAAATCTCTTCATATCTCCTGTACTCATCTGTGAATTATACTTTATATTCATCCCATTAAACCGCTTAAGCTGGGCAAGTCTTGCACGCATTACAGCTTGTTTCATGCTTTCTGAATCTGGCACATTACCATTATCACTGCTGCACCTTATCTGTTCGTATCCTATTTCATCTGTCTTGATACACATATCAAATCTATCCCATAGTGGCATACTTATTTTCCCAATATATCTTTTAATATCCTGTTCTGAGCAATTGCATCTGCTCCTATCCGGATAATAACCGCATTTGCACGGGTTCATCGCTCCAACAAGCATAAAATCTGCCGGATATGTATATGTCCTGCCCATTCTGACAATTGTTATATCCTTATCTTCAAGAGGCTGCCTTAAGCCTTCTAATATTTCTGGCTTAAACTCCGTCATCTCATCAAGAAATAATACACCTTTACCCGCAAGAGTTATCTCTCCTGGTCTTGGAAACATGCCTCCACCAAAGAATGAACTCTTAGTTACATTGTGATATGGTGCCCTGAATGGTCTGTCTTCAACCAGCCCGCCATACTCTCCTAATTGTCCTGCAACACTATATATATTGGTAACAGCTAATTTTTCATCAAATGTCATATCAGGCATGATAGATGGAATACGCTTTGCCATCATAGTTTTTCCGCTTCCCGGCGGCCCGATATACATGATATTATGCATCCCGGCAACAGCAATCATAGTCGCCCTCTTTGCAGCCTCCTGTCCACATATATCTGCATAATTAATTTCTTGTTTATCTATTGTACGGCATTGTTCTGGATTATCCTGTCTCTGGTTCTCAATTATACCATTATTGATATATTGCACCGCCATTTTCAGACTGTTAGTCGGAATGATATTCACTTTCTCCACAATTCTGCCTTCATTATAATTAGACACTGGTATAAGTGCCTTACTTATTCCGGATTTCTTTGCTTCACATACACATGGCAATACCCCGCTTACACCATTAATGCTTCCATCAAGGCTCAACTCACCAAGTATAATCATATTATCAACATTAACTTCATCTATGTAACCATTTGCTGATAATATAGCCAGTGCTATCGGCAAATCAAAACCTGTGCCACATTTTCTGATATCTGCAGGAGATATATTTACCACAATGCGCTGTGGAGGAAGCTCATACCCAGAATTACGGATAGCAACCCTTACTCTTTCTCTCGCTTCTTTAACCTCATTGCTAAGAAAACCACTCATCTCAAAACTTGGAATACCATTGCCAACATCAACCTCAACCCGTACAATCTCTGCCTTCAATCCATATAATACCCCACTCAATACACTACTGTACAATAAATACCGCCTCCTTTTACTATCAATACTTAAATATGTATTTGTTCAGCTTTTATGATTATAGTATCCCAAAACAATTATCAATATATATTCATTGTATAAAAATCCCAACCAGACCTCATGTGTTATATTGATAATCTGGTTGGTTCATCTTTACTTCGCAGCCATCTTAGAAAGTGCTTCGTTGTAATCTTTTTCTGAATACTTCTTTAATAAATCCTTCTTTGATATTCCATATCTTATCATAAATATTATATCTTCTATTGTTGCCGTCTTAAATCCCTGTTCTTTACCAGACTTAAACCCATCCTGTCTTGCTTCATCATAATACTCTTTCCATGCTTCACACATAATAACCGACTCCCCTTTCTTACTCCCTCAAATTCTTTCAGATACCCAAGTGAGTCATATATCATAGTTCTTAGCGGCATTCCATAATGAATATGCTCCTGCAGTTCCAATCCTAATACTACAAGCTCAATTCCATCAAAATTCTTCTTAACAACATCCCTGAATCTTACAAGTGACAGCTTATAATCATCTACCTGTTTCCTGTCTACACTCTTCCCCATATATCTCCTCTAAACGCATAATCCTTATTATAATACGCACTGCGTATATAATGTATTAATATATTATCATTATATATAATCAATGTCAATGTATATATCATTATATTTTATATAGAATATCTCTCCTGTATGATTCCTAACAAAAAACTCCGGCAGAGCCTCTCTATATGAGAGTTCATCCACCGGAGTTTAATCCATACTGATATTAAATTAATCCATATTAAACAAATCTTTTACCTGAAGATTAAGTATTGCATAACCAACTCCATTGTGACCATCAGTTGCCTGAATACCTATCTTAAGAGTTCCATCCGAAAGCTTCTGTCTCAATGATGCATCATCTGCCCCTGACAGACTCCAGAAATTATCAACCGTATATTCCACACCAGATTTAACCTTAGATGAACCTGACGATACAGGCATCGACGTAAGTGAAACATTTCCAGAACCATCTATACTGATATAGCCAAGTCTCTTGTCCTTAGACGAATCAAACTTACCGTTCTTCTGTGACTCTTCAGTACGCGCCTCTTCATTATACACATACATGAAAGCCTCATTAATAATACCTCTGCCATCAATAAGGTCGGCATCTGATATCATGAAATTAAAGTTAAGCTGCCTGTCAGCGAACTTTGTGTAATTATACTTAATATAACTACTATATGCCTTCTGTGTGTCATCATAAACAGCATCCGTATATGAAACCTGTGGTGCACTGTTACCAGCAAGAATAGCTCTTACAAATGTATTAACAAAAAGCTCCATCTCTGCATCAGTGCCTTCTTTATCCATATCAGAATGACCTGCACTAGTATATGTAACATTACCAGCAGAATATATATAATAATTATTAACAGCATCCTGACCTGATAATGAAAAATAATTCTTATCACCATTATCAAGAGTATACCATACAATAGGATCTGAACCATTAACCTGTGTTTCAAGATTAAGAGCAAAATACTGTGCATGCGTTGGAGCAACACTTATTGATGAATCAATTCCATAAGGATAAGATGTAACTTCACCAGTATTCAGCTTTGAAAGGCTGCTTGTCATTCTGGTATTTGTTGTATTACCTGAACCAGTAAATGGTCCTACACCCGATAATTTATATATAAGAGTATCTGTTAAACTATATCCACCCTTCATTCCAATCAAAGGTTTCAACTGCTGGGTAGCATAATTAAGTTTCTCATATGAACCAGCTGCTTTTTTGCCTGTACCATTCTCCCTATAAGACATACAGTCATGTGTCATCAGTACAGATTTTCCATCATCAATATAAGTTTTTATAGCATCAATTGCATCGGCAGATAAATCATTATCATTACCATAGTTATCAGCAAATCCCATAACAATCATAGAATAATCATCAAGAAGCTTAGGATTCTTCTTTAATTCTTCTGAAAAAACTGTTTTGGTCATTTCTTTAACCTTCAGATTAAACCCTGTAATCCCAGCTTCTGACTTGAATTTTTCATCAAACTTGCTTCCAGGAGCAAGATTAAGATGTGACTCCTGTGAATTACTCTTAATCTGTAAAACATTTATTGTTCTCTCCTTATTCTTCAATGCAAATGCACCAGAAGTATAAGTTCTTAATCCTGTATCTGTATCAGTTATCTCAACCTTCCAGCCAACATAACCGGTAAGTCCACTTGGCAGAGACAATGTTGTACTAAAACCTCCATTAGTCCACTGTATCCCCGTACCATCACTTTCACAATAGAATAACTCAGTATCATCTGTTGTATGATCTTCTGAAAACATACTGTCACAGTTTCTGTCAATGTATATCTTAACTTTATATGAGCCATCCCTTACCGGAACAGTTACATTTCCTGAAAATGTAACTAACAGGCTCTTGTCAAAATCTCTTTCATTAACACTTGCCTCAGTTCCATCATACTCTTGCATATTAGGTGAAATGTTGCTTGTCGGTTTATAGATATAATTTAATGTATCTGATATCTCATCATTATCTACCCATACAATATTAGATGATCCTGTCTTTGTAAGCTGCATTGCAAGATTAGATTTTCTCATCTTATACATGTTAGTGTTACTGTCTACAACTGACTTATTGCCATAATATACATTCTTATCAAGTGCTATCGGCATACCCTTCTGTGCAAATTCAAAAAGTTTATTAAACGCTTTCTCAGTCAGGTCATTAGCATTCAGATTATATGTCTTTGATGATTCTGTAAATGTTCTGTCAGTATTATACATATGAGAACCAAATACTTTGCCAACTGTCTGCGCAGAACCTCTATCACCAATAATAACAAGATCATACTTTGAAAGAATATCTTCATTAAGTCCTGCAAATGCATTTATTGACATACTTGTAACATTAACCGTTACACTTGATGTCTTTGGCAAGCCATACCACGTCTTAATAATATCCTTACCGCCATCATTATTATAGCCATATACACCAATAGGTTCAATTTCAAGTACATTGACAGATTCACTAGGTGTTCTCTTATATGCGCCAATGATGTACTGAATTATCTTGGAGCCTGTAAGGTCAGCTGATACAGTTTTATTATCCTTAGTAAATTGCTTTGCTTCTTCATAAGTTGTACCATACTTAATATCACTTTCAGCAGCTTTATCAGGATACACATTACTTGACATAAGCTCTGATGTAATAGAGTTATCTGAATTGAATTCCCATACGTACTTATCAACATACTTCTGTCTATTTGTTTCCGTTGCATTATATATTGGAAATGTAGTAACCCAATCTGATTTATTGTTTTCAAAATTTTCCGGATTAAAAATCATCTGATAACTTCTCCAGTAAGCAAAAGGTCCTGAGCCCTTGGCATCTTCAAAGCTTCTTTTTTCTCCAGATTCAAGGTAATAATTAATTACCTTGTTGCCATTTTCGTCATCAATATTAATATATCCTACATTTCCACTATAATATTTACCTGTAACACCTCCGCTTATGCCTTCTTTGGTATGGGCAAAATCTGTAACAAACTGATCTCTGTCAATACCAGACATAGTAAGACATATTCTTGCAATATTAGAATACTTATTATCACTTCCAAGACCTTTATCGGCAGAATTATACATTATGGCTTTTCCTTTAGTAGCATTCACCATATACAGGTAAAGTGCTGTTTCCGCTGATAAGTCATTGTCTCCCAATGTCCATTTTTTCTCTGTAGAAGATACATTAGTTCCATTCAGATAATTATACGCAGATAATATTCCCGCATTGTGAATTTTACATGAAAAATATACAATAGTTGCTTCATCTATATCCTTAATTGTAACTTCTGACGGTTTCTTGATTACAAGATCAACAAATCCTTCCATTCCTTTGTCACCAAATACAAAGAAAGAAAATGCATCTCTTAACTTAGAACCGTTTTTTGTTGTCATAGGTATATAGCTATTACCATCTTTTTTACAGAAAATAAGTTTTATATTATCAACATCTAAAGTGCCAACCTTCTGTATTGCATCATTAGAAGTAGTGTAATAATTGTATGAGTTGCCACTTTTATACTCAAGGCATAAATTATAATTAGTTCCGTTTAAAAGAATACCATTAACATACTGAAGATACACATCCATATTCTTCTGTACATCACTATTAGATGCTACCTTTTTATCAGTAGCCTTTGCTACAATATCATCCCACTTGACACTACCAGATGAATTACCTATAATCGGTCCTAACTCATCATAATAATCTTCAGAAACAATCTCCAGAATCTTCATCTTATTATCCTGTGAATATTCCTTACCATTAATAATAACCGAAGTATCTGCCACCACATCAGTCTTTCGTGTAACAATTATCAGAAGCACAACAAGACAAAACATAACTGCAGAAGCAATCACTGCCAATATTCTGTTTTTACCATTTTCTTTGAACTTTGACTTCATAAAGATTACCTCCCGTTTACTTAATTATCTGTAAAATAATCAATTATCTGTGCTGCTGATAACGTGTTGCCAACCTTAAGTGTATTAACAACATCTTCCTTATCGCCTTCAACCGATGTAACAGACTTGCCAAGTGTTATATTATCATTAAGCTGGTTTCTTGTTGAAAATGTTCTTGAAACGATTCTCTTTTCATTCATCCTCTGTAAACCTAACGAAATAACAATCTGTGGATTCCTGTCAATTGACTTAATTGTTGCTGTATCAAGCTCTATACTATCCTTTGATATTCTTACATCAAATGATGTAACATTATCACATACAAGACTCATTTCTGACTTATCTGAATTGATATACCATAGCTGCTGTGTTGCACTTTCATAATAGTATCCCCATTCAATGCCTACCTCAGTACTATTCTTTTTCTCAATAACCTTATTAGTATATATAGTTACATCCCCATTCAGCTTTTCAATCTTTATCTCTGTCGCCTCAAGAATATTCTTTGACATCTGATTAAGACTTATATCAGCATCACTCTGTATCTGTGCCAAAGCTGTCTGCTTCGTGTAACTTCTGACCGCCTGCGTAATAAGCATTACAAGTGCCATAAGAACAATACTTGATATTGCTATCGCTATAAGCAGCTCCACTAATGAGAATCCCTTGTTATCCTTCTTCATAACTCCACTCCATATTAATAAACTAGTTCGATGTCGTAACTTTTCCGGTCTTATACCATAGCTTAGATTCATAATCAACACCAGATGATGTAACCTTAAATGTTCCTGAAGTTGCTGTATTCTTAAGTTCAACCGGATCCATTCCTGACTTAGTAGCTGTCACACTGTCACATGAACCATCTGCTTTGCTGAACTTAACCATAATTGTATAATCATCAACATTATACGACGAAGTCCCAGCTTCATATACAATAGAAATCCTTGAAGCACTACATTTGTATGTTTCTAATGGACTTCCTGTATCCTTATATGTAGTAAATACATAAGAATCTCCATCTTTACCAATCTCCATGTACCAGTTCCCATTCTTAGCCATAGTACTTGTCTTTAACTCACTAAGACTTGAATAAAGATTCTTATTAGCTTTCTTGGCATTTCCCTTGTTAAGAACTGTAAGTCCGACTGTTACAAGAAGTGAAACAACTGCGATTATTGCGATTACTACAAGAAGTTCCAATAAAGAAAATCCCTGATTATTTAATTGTTTCTTAAAATGTCTGTTCCCTCTCCTGCTCATCATCACATCTCCATTAAATAATCTTTCTATAATATTCCGTATTATGACGGATTAGTAGGTGCCTCCGTTGTAGACTCAACATTAGTTCCCTTAGGATCTTCGTACTTTCTCCAGAGACTGAATGTAACCATATCCTTATAAGTCATATTGCTTACACTAAGTGATGAATCCTTCTTAGATTCAACATGCGGATTCCAGAATCTGAAAATATCCTTATAGTGGACTGTCTTGCCTTTTCCGTTAGTATCTGTAAGCTCTGCTTCATGGTCATCAATAAATGTTCTGAAAAGTGAATCAGAGAATATGTTATTAGAAACTGTCACTCCTGAATCAATCGTAATTATTCCATTAGAAACAACAATTCCATCAAAATCACTCTTAATATGAACATTACCAGAGCAGACAACAACGCCCGAAGTTATCTTAAGAATATTTGATTTTGATTCAGACGAATTACTATCTATAACAAGTTCTATACCTTTTGATGCAGATACTTCAGATAACGCATAAGCTATAAACCATTTTCCTTCTACCTGTTTGATAAATGCCTTACCATCAGTAACTTCTGCAAAACCATCTTTATTAATAATATTGTCATAAACATCATCAGGTGTGTACTTGCTAAGATCAATAGCAATATTATTATGAGCAATACTATTAAGATATTCCTCTGCCTGCTGAGTTGTTGTATATGTTACTGAATCCCCAAGAGGCGCAAGTATCTTATTAAACACATTATATCTATTCGATCTGTCTGAATATTCAGTATTAAAATCAAAACTTGAATTATCAGCAAAGATACCAAGGCTGGCTCCATCTGTAAGACTTTCACTTCTTACAACTGATGAACCACTAAGTCCGGCATATGTACCTACAGATTTCTTAATAGCATTTCTTAAAGACTTAGATTCCTTAATATAATCATTTTTCTCTGCAGCACTGCATTTCTGTGCATAAGAAGTATTATTAAGGAATTCCTCAAACTGAGTATCTGTATAATCATATATAATCTTAGCATAAGTATTAAGTGATGCTGTATCCTTGAAACTGAAATAATAATATGTTCTTGACTTATCATAATCAATTGTATTAAGACCAGAACCAGCTATATCATAATCTCTTGTCACATAATAATCATCACCATTCTTGCTTAATAAATCAAATCCAAAGAATGTTGACTCACTTATCTTAGTCTCACACTTGATTCCGTTGCCTGCTGTCTTCTTCTTAGATGGATTCTTAGAGCCACTCTTTAAAAGCTGCGCAGGAACAAGATATATTTCCTGATTAGTATTTACTGAAATTGATTCACCTGTTGCAAGCGGTACTGATGTCTCAAACTTAATATATGAACGGCCAGCAACAACAAGCTTTGAAAGAGATGAACTGAATGTAATTGTCGCTCTTTCTCCATTAATAATTACCGCACTACTGTCATAATGAGTTGCATTTTCCTTAGGTTCATATCCAAAGCCTTCATAAGAACCACTAAGAACTGCACTTGAATCATCCCCCTCAATAGTAAGGTCATCCTTAACATTGACTGCACCAGCTCCATTAAATGTGGCATTATTTCCAAGTACAATCTCATCCGACCATAACTGTGAAGAGCCACCAAGGTTAAGCTGTGACGCAGATAATGCACCTGTCTCTCCTTTTGACTTAATATTAAGGTTAAGACTACCTCCACAGATAAGATAACTGCCTGTAAAATCAAGAGTTGAACCCTTAATATTAAGACCTGATGCTCTTCCAGCATATGCATTTCCTTTAATTATCGCTGCTCCGCCGTCAGTAATATTAATACCAGTATTACCAACTAACGCATAATTACCGAAGAATGTTGTACCAACAAGGTCTTCGTCCATGAAATTAACATATATATCAGGAAGCCCAACTGCTCCATTAAATGTAATATAGGAATAATCCCCATTCTGTGTCAGATACTTAACGATACAATCTGTAAATGTAATTGCATACACATTAAGACCTGTACCATTATTCTTATCGCTTGTATTTCTCATACGGATAGTATTAACATCCTGCACCACAAGAATAGGCTCTCCCGTAGCATTACCATCATTATCAACACCTGTAGAATAATTCTCCAGATATGAATTCAATATTTCAATAAACTTCTCCTTGTGTCCATCAAAGCTATAATTATTATTATATACAGGCCTAAAATCTGTTGTCTTAAAATCTGGCAACAGCTTTCCTATAAGCTTCTGCATATAATTTTCTCTTAAAGCAACATTTGCTTTTTCATTATCAATCTCAACCAAAGTTGCAAAATTATTATGCTGGTCAGAAACGACCTTACTATAACTTGATAATGTGGTAAGCTGTTCCTCATATGAAGCATTAAAGCACTCCATTGAAGCTTTTCCAAGTGCAGCATATATCTCATCAACAGCCTCTTCTGATGTGTAGAACGTCTTTTTAGACTGTGATGCTATCATCTTCATTTTAAGGTTGACCATTGTAGTTGTAGTAATCAGTGTTGAAAGAATCAATACAAATGAAGTCATAATAAGCACTATTACAATAGTAGAACCAGAATTATTTCTTTTTCTTTTCAAATTCAATAATACTTTCCCCATAAACTGTCTCCATTCTTTCACTGACTAATTAATCTTAGTAGATGTCATAGTTGCAATCTTTGAATCATCTGACATAGTTGAATCATTATAATATACTGTCACTGTAAGTCTGTACATAGAATCTTCTGTTTTTGATGAAGAACCAGACTTCCAGTCTTTAATATTAGAATAAATTCTCGCTGCAGTATCCTTGTTTCCTGCTTTATCAGCAAGATTACCCATAACCTGAGTATTAAATGTAACTTTAACTTTATTATGATCAACCAACATTCTGTATTTCTGTGCTGATGCTACTGAACCATCTGCATTCTTTTCCTGCGTTATCTTTTCCTGCTCAAGAAGATATATATTAAGGTCACTATATCTTACATTGGTAAGTTCTGCCGGATATTTGTATGTTACATTAATCTTATCATTAACATATACTTCCATAGTACCATCTGTAGTTGTTGTACCCTTCTTATTAGTACTTATATAATCATCAAACGGAGTATAGAATACATACAGATTCTTTATATTCTTCTTAATCTTTCCTGAAACGTAATAGACCGTCTGCTTTGTACCACTTACATCTTCCTCACGTTCTTCCGCTTCAAAAGTATTAGTTGTAAGTGTAGTAGTCTTAACATAATCAGGATAACTAAGCACTGTATCATAATGATATGTAACAGTAATAACTGCTGTCTGGTCAAATAAAACCTTAGATGCATCTGAAGTATTTCTTGTTACATTAACATCAATAGATGTATTCTTAGTAATCTTAGACCTGTCGAATGCCTGCTCACCTGTATAATATTTAAAATGTGCGACTGCCTGATTATCACTGTTATCATCACGATAAACGAGTGAACTGTCAGCTGAAACATCTGCATATACTGATATTCCTGCAGAATTAATATTATTATTAGGATTATCCTTAACCGTACTGTCAGCAGGTGTTGTATAAGGTGATGGATCAAATTCTGCTTTGATATAGAATTTTTCTTTATTTACACCCTCATAATAAAGAATATTAGAAGCATCTTTCTTATTACCCACAGAATATGTTGTGCTGTCAATCCCACCAAGCTGCTGATAAGTATATTGTCCATTGCCACCAGCAAGCCTGTCCAGACTCATGCTCTTTGCTTCCTCTATAATATTGTTAATTGCAGTATTAGCATTTTCAGTCCTTCTTGCTTTATTGTTAATTCTGGCAGCATTAGAAAATGTACTCAGTACCGGTAGAGATATGATTGCAAGAATAACAATCGCTACCAGTACTTCAACCAGTGAAAAACCGGAATTATTCAATTTTCTATTCTTTCTATATAATTTCATATCCCTCTCCCTGAATTCTCTTATTACTCAGTTGGTGTAACTGTTGAGAATATATTTCCTGTTCCTGTCTTAACATCAAATGATGGTTCCTTATAATCACGCTTTCCACCTTCAATTGAATAAAGTGAAATAGATGCTGTTCCTGTAACAACACCTGTTGCCTCATTATAAGATGCAGATAAGGCATCAATTGTGCTCTTATCAGCATATGTATTGACATATTTAATAAAATTCTTCCACTGACTATAATCTGATTCATAAGCAATATTAATAGTTGACTTATAGCCGGTAAGATTAGAAGTATAATTGCTTTTTCCATTTACATTACTTGAAGCAATCTGACCGAACTTGTAAAGAACAGTTGTTGGTGATAAAGAAAGGCTTCTTACCCATGTTCCTGTTACAGACTCTGTCTTGTTAAAGAAATCAATTGAATTAGGCTGTGTGCTTCCTGCCGCATATCTGTCAAGAAGATTATCATACTGCTTAAGGTAATTCATTGTATCATTAACATACTTCTGTTTGTTGTTATTCTTTTCTTTTAAGTCTCTCTGAGTTGTCTCAAGAGTAGTCTTTTTAGTAGATAAAGTATCTACCTGGTCTGAAAGATTCTGAAATCCAAAGAAATAAGCAAGAGCCATAATAAGCACTGCTAATACAACAACCAATAACTTTTTGTCTCTTTCAGAGATTTTTAACATACCTTTTAACTTATCCATCTGACTCCCCTCCTACTTTGTTGTTGAACTCTTAGTACTGCTATTTTTAGTACTGTTTGATGTATTAGATGACTTCATATCAGTTGTATTAGATGTTCCTCCAACAAATGTACATGATAATGAAAATGTAACTTCAATTGTACCTGCATTATCCTTAGTCTCTGTTATAGTAGGGGCATCAACATTAAGTACAGAAGAATTCTTCTGAAGTTCCTGAATGAACTTAGCTACTGAAGACTTGCTTCCCGCTGTTCCATTAACAGTAATTGCTCCTGATGCAACATTGAAAGACTGAATAGTAATATCACTTGGCATACTCTTTTCAAGATAATCAACAAAATCCTGTAATGCATCATCGCTGTCTGATGTAAGTGCTGCAAATGCTGCGATATCATTATATTTATCTTTAGCTGAATAATATTCATTAACAACATCATTAATAATGCTCAGCTTCTTTATACTCTTATTAAGAGATCCAATCTCTGCATTAAGAGCAACAACCTGAACAAGTGGAATAAGAACAAGGAGTGCAGAAACCACAAGGGCTCCAACAAATCCTACAATAAGCGTCTTTGTATTTTCTTTTCTGGCACCACTCTCAATAAGTCTCTTAGGAATAAAATCAACCGGATCAATAACTGCACCTAAGTTAGTTACATAACTTGTAAGAGTAGCCTCTTCAACATATGCTTTCTTGTCCAGTGCAATATTCTTAAGTCTCTCGACCTTCTCAATTGGCATATTAAGCTCATTAGAAAGAAGTGTTGCAAAACCCTTAATAGATGTAGAATGTCCGATTAAGTATGCCTTCTGGATTGATAATCTGTTACGCGATACATAGTAATCAATAACTCTGTTGATGTTACTTGCCATATACCTTAATGACTCTGTAACCTCATCTCCATCAAATCTTGAGTGAAGAAGTGTTTCATTCTGAAGCTTTGTTGTAGCAGCCTCATACTTAAGTCCATATTTCTCCATAACTGCATTAACAAGCATTGACTTTCCATAAGGAACATTTCTCTGTAACTGCAATACATTATCCTTGAAAATATTGATTACAGTACCATCATTTTCAACCTGTATAACAAGACTGACTTCTGGTCCAATCTGCTGTTTCATAATCTGGTATGTACTATTACCTGCATAATCAACAAATGCCACCTTAAGTCCTAAAGCCTTAGCAAGTCCATAGTAAGACTCTACAACTTCTGATGGTACAGCAGCAACCATAAGTTTAATCTTTTCCTGTCCCTGATCTTCTACTTTCTCAAGAACTGTGTACTGAATGATATACTCATCCATATTAACAGGGAAATACTCTGTAGCATTAGCCTGTACAAGTTTATCAATCTTATTAGCCTTAACATTAGGAATAAGAACTTCCTTAGTTGCAAGTCTTGGAGAACTGATAGAAAATGCGACATTATTAGCATTAAATCTATGCTCGTCCATAACAACCTTGATTGCCTTAGCAAGTACGTCAGTCTGCTCAATTACACCCTCGACATAGCAGCCTTCTGGTGCAGGAATTGTAACAGTCTTATGAACGACACTGTTCTTACCCGATTTAGTGATTTCACATATTTTAATATACTCGTTATTGATAACGATACTTACCAATTTACCTTTGGCTTTAGATGCAGCCATAAAATCCTCCTATCCAGCTCCCCACATAATAAGCTAATGATTTCTAGTTATAAAAATATATATAAATTTCCTGTTCTTTCTATATAGGCAAAAACTCTCCTGCATAAATATACAGATTAGTTAGAATCCCATAAAAGAAAGATACCAGTTAATTATATTCGTACCAAAAAGCATGGCTATTGTAAGCCCTGCACACAAATATGGTCCGAATGCCAGTACATGTTCAGCATCCGTAACTTTCATACGGATGGAATGAATGACTGCACCCAAGATGCAGCCAATCAGAAATGCCAGGATAATGCACTTCCATCCTAAAAATAATCCTGCAAACGCCATCAGCTTAATGTCTCCACCGCCAAAAGCGTCAATTCCTTTAATCGCTCGTCCAATAAAAAGACATATGAGCATGAATCCACTTATAACACAAAACCCTATTAGATAGTCTAATAGGTTCTTGTGATCTAATATGATTCTTATCACTGCCAAAACACCAATTGCCACATTAAGTGAAAATGGTATCTCGAAAGTTCTCCAGTCAATGACTGAAATAACAAGAAATATTGAAAATGCAAAGCACATCAATATGCTTACCGCATTAAATCCGTGAACTAAGAATACTATCACATATGCTATCCCATTGGTCGCTTCAATGATTGGATACTGCGGTGATATCTTAGTTTTGCAGTGTCTGCATTTTCCACCAAGTATTATGTAGCTTATCAGTGGTATGAGATCATACCACTGGATTTTCTCGCCACATGTCATACAATGCGAATGTTCTGTAGCTATATTCTCTTTTAATGGTAATCTGTAAATCAGTACGTTCAAAAAACTTCCGAATACGATTCCGTATAGAAAGATAATGAAGTACAGTGGTAATTCGTATTGCATGATTTAATGTTCCTTAATTATTATGTAATCTAATTAATGTGAAGCAGAAGAAGCTGTAGGATCGTCAATTGAAACCTGTCCTAATGAGTTAACATTAATTGTTACTGTCTTACCACTATACTTCTTTGATGTAAGTTTTGTCTTTGTCACATCCATAGTTCCTGTGAATTCTGAACTGAAATCTGACTGAGTATTAAGAGTACAACTAGAATCTGTTAATGTTACTAATGCAGATGAACCTGTACTTGGAACTACACTAGCATATGCTGACTCATTATTAAGAGCAATTTCTGCTGAACTCTTAAGCTGTTCAATATTCTGAGCATCCTTTGACTCTCTTGACTTCTCAATGTTCTTAATAAGTGTTGGAGCAAGCACACCAACAAGTACTGCCATGATGGCAATAACTACGATAAGCTCTACTAAAGAGAAACCTTTGTTACCTAATTTTTTCTGTGTCTTTTTCATGTTTCATATCTCCCTTTTGAAATATATTTATATAAATCTGCTCTCGTTAAGCGACCTGCAGAACAGACTATATACTACCCCTGTGCTCCTAATGTATTATAGAGCTGAATCATTGGCTGATAGATTGCAAGTATTAACATAACCACAACCAAAGCCATAAGGATAATAATAATTGGTTCCATTAATGAAGTAAGAGTCTGTGTCTGAACCTCTACTTCTTCTTCATAATAGACTGCCGAATTGGTAAGCATCTCTTCAACATTACCAGTTTCTTCACCAATACCTACCATATGTACAACCATCGGCGGAAAAAGTCCCGATGTTCTTAACTGATTAGAAAGTGGTAAGCCTAATGACACGCCACTCTTTACTTTTTCTAATGCATCATAATATAATACGTTCTTCATAGTTGAAGCAGATATCTCAAGTGCATCAATCATTGGCATACCTGCCTGTAACAATGTACTCATTGTTCTTGCAAACGATGCACATGCTGACTTAGTCTGTAGCAATCCGAATACTGGAATCTTTAGCTTTAATTTATCAAGGTTATGCCTTCCATTCTCAGTATTACCATATAACTTAACTCCCACAACTATTCCAATGACAACAATAAGATATACATACCAGTATCCTTTAACACTGTCACTCATTGCAAGAATCATTCTCGTTGTTATTGGAAGTTCTGAATCAAGGTCTTCAAACATTGTCATAAAGCTTGGTATAACAAATGTAAGCATTACTACAATAACACCTATCATAACGAAGATAAGCACTATCGGATACATCATTGCTTTCTTTACAACACCTTTTAACTTGGCATCTTTTTCAAACTGTATTGCCATTCGTGTAAGAGAATTCTCCAAACTACCAGAAGCTTCACCAGCCTTAATCATATCAACAAGAATACTTGGAAACTCTTCATTCTCCCTCATTGAATCCGAAAGGTTTTCGCCTTTTTCTACACTGGACTGAGTTCTCTCAATTGCCTCTTTAAGTCTCTTATTCTCTGTCTGTTCACCAAGCATCTCCAATGCATTAATTACGCTTACACCTGCTTTAAGAATACTTGCAAACTGCCGGCAGAATACGCTCATATCTCGTGCCGGTATTTTCTTTGGGCCAAAAAATGATAGATTAACATCTTTATCCAAAGCTCCCTGCTTACCTATTGATATAGGAGTAAAGCCCTGTTCCTTTATCTTTCTGGCTGCTTCATCTTTACTTTCTGCTTCAATAGCACCCTTAACATCTTTTCCCGAAGCGTCAACCGCTTTGTATGAAAATGTTTCCATATTGCACTCCCCATTCTTAGTAAAATCTTTCCTCAATTGTGCGTTTAGTATAACATATTTTATAATTCAGGACAATAATTTTACCAAAATAAACAAAAAATAAAACATTTATTAATTTGCTCTAATATTTATAACATGATATTATAATTAAAAACTACATACCAAAAGGGGGGAATTTTGTGAAAACATTTAATTTATTCATCAAAAAATACAATATATATCTATTACTAGCTTGTATTATTTTATTACAAACTGTGTGTTTAACTGTTTCTTTTGCCAATAATAAGAAAGGATATCATTCAGATGAACTATGGAGTTACGGCTTTGCCTGCAGCTCTGAAGGAATGAATGTTTTTTCTGAGCGCGACGGCAGAACGCCTAAAAACATGGATAAATGGGTTGATTCTTCTGTCCTGCATAATTACATAACAATTGATAGATCCGAAACATTTGATTACGCTTCAGTATATCAGAATTCTGCCGATGACTATCATCCATTTTTATATTTTGCATTACTGCATTTTATATGTTCAATTTTTCCTGGAACATTTTCTATGTGGTATGCATATGTAATTAATATAATTTTCTTTATTATTCAGCAGATATTTCTGTTCAAACTAATCAGGAGTCTTACTAGCAATTCATACTGGGGAATTATAGGAACATTTTTCTTTGGATTAACAACCGGCTCAGAGAACATTTTGTTTTTCCTCAGAATGTACTGTCCTGCAACAGCTCTTTCCGTTGTACTATTTTACTATCTTACCGAATTATATAATAAGCGTAATGACAGCAAAATCTCAAAATCACTGTTTATCAAACTATTTATAACAACACTTGCAGGATGTCTTATGCTTCATGAATTCATAATTCTTGCTTTTATTGCTGCTTTATTATACGGATTATATTATCTATTCACAAAGCATATAAAATGTGCATTGATTTTCGGCGGTACGATGATTAGTTCTGCTTTATTATCAATAGGAATATTTCCTTCAACAATCCAGCATCTGTTTGGTTCTACAGGAACCTTCGGCGGACATGTAAAGAAATATTCTTTCATGTTCCAGTTTAGAATATACTGGTCTTATATTACTAATGAACTGTTTGGCATTGCAACTTCTCCATGGCATACTATGACAAGTGTATATGTTTTCTATGGAATAATTATATTTTTATTTTTGTTCATACCTTCATACATTTTTTAAAAAACTTAAAAATGGATTCTTACAATTTTTAAAGAAGTTCAAACATTTTAATTATGCGTTTGTTCCGCTTATCATATCAGTCATATTTATAATAGCAATCAATTCACAGATGACTTCTATTATGAATATGGGAAGATTCGCAAACCGTTATATTATGATTATATATCCATTATTTGCAGCTTTTGCAGTAGCTTTGTTATACTATATAACCAAATGGATTTTCAGAAGCAAGAAAATATGCTATGCAATATGTATGGTTCTTTCTGTTTTATTTATTGTGCTTAGTAATTTACTTGCGCCTCATTGTTACAGGATGAATTATCCCCACTCAGGAATGATGCTTGATGATATTGAACCTGATTCTAACTTTATTGTTATGTTAAGTTCATCATTTCTTCTTACCTGCCTTACTGATAAATCAGGTGATACACAGCATTTTTTTGCTACAACTTATAACTCAGCGTTATCTGATGATTACAGTGCTGATTTTGATTTAAATGGCAAGCCTTTATATTTACTATTAGATGTAACAACCTTTGAAAATAATGGTGTTTCACTTGGTGGAATTCAAGCCCCACAGATACAATTTGAAGCAGATTCATTATATGACAAAGACGAATATATTGACTTCTTTAAAAATCTTGACATCGCATCTAACTTTGAACTTGTCGGCATTGACTATAATATGTATGGCAGAAAAGTTGAAATATACAGATTAAATTAACGCAAACAAAAAACAGAGTTTCCAGTTTTTAATAACTGAAAGCTCTGTTTTTATTATTATTCTTTTCTTAATTGCATCTTTTCCAGTTCTTCGCATCAGTTATATCGCTTGGTGTTACCTCATACCAGTTTCCATCTGATGTATCAAAAACATTTCCATTATTAGTCATAACATTAAACAGACCTGATGTCGTCACTTTCATTTTTTATTATAAATCTTTTACAAGAAGTAATGGCGAATACGCCTGTACATCCACCTCACAATCTATCTTAAACTTGCTGCAAAAGTCTGATAATGTGCTACATTCCATTCATTTTCCATAGACATAACATTCTCATTAATGCTTCTGTCATCCATCTGTCCTACAACTTGCTTTGCATCAATGTCCTTTTGAGGCAGATAATCCGGATATGACAATATCGAATCTTCATGAGTTGTACTATTCTGCATCATTATAAAATCATTTTTATTATCTTCTTCAATAGTTGTAATATCTAGCAGGCTCTCAAGAACGGTATACCAGTCATAGTAAGCATTTTATTTTTCTCCCCTTTTAGCTTTATACTTTACTATAATATAACTATTTTTCTAGCTATTGTGAACTACCCATTATCTTAAGCCAATGGGCTTCCTGCTTCATCGACCTCGTAACCTACTATCTCCACAGGCGTTAATTTGGGCAGTCCCTGCCCTATACATTATTTCTTATTATGCTATTTGCCTTAATCCTTCTGCCAGTATATTTTTTGCGGCATTGATATCTCTATCATGTTTTGTTCCACAATTCGGACATATCCATTCCCTTACTGATAAATCTTTTGTAGCTGTATTTTGATATCCACAGGTATAACACAACTGGCTGCTGGCATAAAATGTGTCTATTCTGATATATTCCCTGCCATTCCATTTTGACTTATATTCCAGTTGCCTTGTAAGCTCATACCATGACACATCACTGATTGATTTTGCTAAATGATGATTTTTTACCATGTTTTTTATCTGCAAATTCTCCGAAACTATTACTTGGTTTTCGCTAACAATTTCGTGTGAAATCTTATGCAGATAATCTTTTCTGGTATTTCTTATCTTCTCATGGCATATTGCAATTTCTTTTTTCTTCTTCTGGTAATTGCTGCTACCTTTTTCCTTGTGTGACAGTTGCCTTTGCAGTCTTGACAGCTTTCTCCCATTCTTTTTCATTATCTTTAGATTTTCGTACCTTATCCCATCCGATGTGATACATAAATCCTTAATTCCTATATCCAATCCTATATTTTGATTTCTGTGTGGTAATTCTTCATGCTCTGTTTCTACCAGTATTGACACATAGTATTTCCCACTTGGAACCTGACTGACCGTGGCTGATTTTATTTTGCCATGGAATTCTCTGTGCAGTTTTGCTTTTACTTCTTTTAACTTTGGCAGCTTTATTTTTCCATTCTCAAAATCTATAGCTATATTTCCATTCGTAAAATTCGTTGTATATGATTTATGGTTATCGTGTTTACTCTTAAACTTTGGATAGCCCGTATGTTCTTTGAAAAACTTCTGATAAGCTGAATCCATATTATAGATTGCATTCGTCAGGGCAAACTTATCCACTTCTTTTAACCATTCATATGTATTCTTTAATTCTCTGTTACAGTAATTATTACAATCCGTTTTGCTGACAGATTTCTTTTCCTGCTCATATGTATCTTTTTTATATGCAAGTGTCTGGTTATATACAAAACGACAGCATCCAAATGTTTTAGCTATCTGCATTTTCTGCTCATTGTTTGGATATACCCTGTATTTATATGCTTTTAACATTTGCTGCCACCTGCCCTTCTATCCTTGATTTTCTATATACTTCTTTAACATTTCTTCGGAAACATTTCCTACATTACAGGCGAAGTATCCATCTGTCCAAAAGGTATGCTCTTTCCAAAAATGTTTTCGTAAATAAGTGGAATATCTCTCCCAAATGTGATATGTTGTATAACTTTTCATCAGATTTACGATTTTACTGACAGACATTGTTGGTTCTGTCTCTATCATGTAATGAATGTGATCTTTATCAGTTTCCATATGCCTAATAATTACATTATATCTTTGACATATCTCATAAGAAAACTGTTTTATATCATCTGATATTTGCTTTGATGTCAGTAATTTCTTTCTATACTTGCACACAAAAATAATATGATATTGGAGTAAATATTTGTGTCTGTTTTTTGATTTCCATGTTCCCATGGCGTAAGTATAACACAAGCCACTACTCTTAGCTACCTTAACCCACCGTCTAAAGCCAGTGGGATTGCGGTAGCCTTTTTTCAAGAACTGCTTCCATCCGAAAATTTACTGATTCCGTTTTA
>OGMJ01000155.1_pt1 | contig 47936 bp, 52 predicted proteins | sample 1573181 | NCBI WGS metagenome assembly OGMJ01 (sample SAMEA2582004, study PRJEB24529) | metagenome | biome: Human gut stool | place: China | collected 2011
TGAATAAAGAAAAAAATTTAACTGTCCTTGAAACTAATATAATAACACTTAAATCAAAAATTTTAGAAAAAGAAAGTATTAAAAAATTTCTTTTAAATAAGTTAGACTATAATAGTCACCTAACTTACAATCGCATTATTTACTCTCCTGAACTTAGAGAGGAAGTTCAAAATTGGAATCTTGAACATCCCAATGAAAAAGCTGTTATTAAAATAACAGAGCATGCTATTCTAAGGTATCTTGAAAGGGTTAAAGGTATCGATATGGAATCTATAAAAAAAGAGATGGTTCCTGATGAGCTGAAAGAAAAGGCCCTTAAAAATGGAAACTATGAGATAAATAAATTAAAATACATCGTTCAAGGAAAACAAATTATCACCGTAGTTCATAAAAAAGCTGTAAAAAAAATATTTAATCTCGATAATATTTCAAATGATAAAAAATATAACAGCTACAAACTTAGAAAAGGAGCTCCTTTAAGGTATTTAAATTTATATAATCAAAATCTATTTTTAAAAAATAACTAAAATTTAAATCCATAAAAAATTTATGAGAGAATAGCTAGCCTTTAGCTATTCTCTCTACATATTTTATTTTAATATTTGATTAATACAATTTTCTGACCATTTTGAAACAATTGAATTTGGATTCTCTATATCATAACTTATTAAAGCTTTCCATAAAACCCATCCTTTAGCACGCTCAAAAGTTTCCTCATCACAATTTAAATGACTTTTAAAAATTTCTCTACTTTTATTGCTAAAAAAAGTCCAAGCCATAACATAATCACAAGCAGGATCACCAGTTCCTAATATTCCAAAATCAATAACTGCAGATAGTCTTCCATCTTTAATAAGTAAATTTCCTACTGCAATATCTCCATGAATCCAAACTGGTTTATTAGTATATTTTGATTTAAGACATTTTTTCCAAATATTTTCTAATGAATTTGTATCAAATATATTTTTTAAGTTTTTCAAAGCTATTCGAGTTTCATTATCATAAATATTTAGACTTCCACCTCTATAAAAATTATGTTTTCCTGCTTTAGGACCTAATGTAGCATCAATAGATTGTAATTCTTTTAAAAATTTAGCTAAATCAATTGCTAATAAATCTAAATTTAGAGTATTCTTATATGTTAATGTTTCTCCTTCTATCCATTTATATATACCCCAATTAAACGGATACTCCTTAGTTGGATTTCCTTTAAATAAAGGTAATGGAATATCAAGCGAAATATAGGGGCTTAATTTAGGTAACCAGTACATCTCTTTTTCAATTTGAGATGCATATTCTTTTCCACTAGGAAGCCTAACTAACATGCTATCTCCTAAATGAAATGTTCTATTATCATTTCCACTATTTTCAACTTCTACTATTTTTAAGTCAGAAAAATTTGGATATTGTTCTTTTATTAAAGTTTTAACTAAATTAGCATCAATATTCACTAATTTCTCCTTTATATAGTTATTATTTTATTAAAGAAAGAGCGTATTCTAAAACTTTTTCACCTTTCATCATACCATAATCTACTGTATTTATAACTTCTAAAGGTTTTCCTGCTTCAGCTGCTATTTCAGTTAATTGATTTTTTTTAAATCTGACTTGTGGTCCTAAAAGGAATACATCAAATATATGTAAATTTTCTTGTAGCTCCTCAACAGATTTAGCTTCTATTAAAACATTTATATTTTTTTCAGTTGCAACATTTTTCATTTTATTAACAAGCATTGACGTTGACATCCCTGCTGCACATAAAAGTAATATTTTTTTCATTTTTCCTCCTATTATAATTTTATATTTTTAAATTGAGGTAAATACTTTCTATTTTGCTTAATAACTTCATTTAAAAGCGTTTTTACAACATGTCCACTAGTTATAAGAGGATTTATTGTAAGAGCTTGAATTGCTTTATTATAATCACCTTTTACTCCAGCTTCTATTGTCATTTCTTCATAATTTTTCATAAGTTGCAATATCCCTCTAACTTCAATTGGCATTGGATCTTGGGGTAATGGTTCAAATTTATCTTTAAAAACCTTAACAGTAACTTCAACTGCACAGTTATTTGGCAAGCAATCAATTATTCCATTATTTTTAGTTGAAACAACCATAACTGTTCCTGTGTTATTATAAATTGATGAAATTAACTCACAAGCAGCATCAGAATAATATTGTCCCCCTCTTTTTTCTAATTCTTTTGGTTTTATATTCAAATTTGGATCTTTATAAAGTTCAAAAAGAGATTTTTCAACTTCACGAACTTGTTCTCCTCTTGTTCCTAATCCATTACGTAATTCTTTTAATTGCTCATTTAACATTTCATCTGTTAAATAATAATATTTATGATATCCACAAGGAATCATTTTCAAATCTCTAATTTGTTCATTTAACCACTGAGCTGAATTCTTCAAATTAGCTGGAAGGTTATCAGATTCTTCTATACTTTTTTCTATAACTTCTTTAGTTACATCAATACCATTATGCAAAACTTTTCTCCCCCAAAGGAAATGATTTAACCCTCCACATATAAATTCAACTTCTGATTCAGGAACATCTAAAGTTTTAACTACACTTTTTTTCATTCCAATAGGTACATTACATAGTCCTACAACTTTTATATTTGGATAATTTTTAATTACAGTTTCAGTTATAATACCACTTGGATTTGTAAAATTTACTAGATATGCATTCGGACAAAGTTCAGACATATCTTTACAAATATCTAAAATAACAGGAATAGTTCTCATAGCCTTAGCAAAACCTCCAAGACCGTTTGTCTCTTGACCAATCATTCCAAAACTTAATGGTATTTTTTCATCTCTAATTCTAGCTTCTAAAAGACCAACTCTAAATTGAGTTGTCACAAAATCTGCATTTTTTAAGGCTTCTCTTCTATCTAAAGTTAAATGAATAGACATTTTATCTTTTAATCCAGCTTTTTCTACCATTCTTTTAGCTAAAGCACCAACTATCTCTAATTTTTCTTTTCCTTCTTCAATATCGACAAGCCACAGTTCGCTAACAGGAAGATACTTGTATCTTTTTATAAATCCCTCTACAATTTCAGGGGTATATGATGATCCTCCACCAATAGTAACAATTTTTAATTTTTTATCCATTTTAGACTCTCCCTATATATTTTTAATTTTTTCATCATAAGACATTAAAATATAATTATCTTTAATAAAATCTTTGACTTGACTATTTATCAAAATTTTAAGCTCTTCCTCTCTTTTATAAGTATATGAACTAGTTTCTAACAAAGGAATGTCTACAACAGCTGGGTGACACATAAATTCTATAGTTTCAGTATTTTTAGAGTTAATTAAAGAGTAAAATTCATTTAATGATACATTATTTTCATAAAACTCTCCAATTAGCTCATCGTTTTTTCGATACTTTAGATTATATTTTTTTGATATAATCTCAACAGCTTCAAAAGCTTCTTGAAGTTTAATATGGATATGGTGATGTGAATCCATATGAGTTGGCATTTTACCACATAGCTCTTTAAATTTTAAAATTTGAGCTTCAATTTCATTTATAAAATCCTCTTTTTTAGCACTTTTTAAAAGAAGCGAATACTTTTTAAAATTTCCATCACTATCAGTTAAAGATGAAATTCCATAAAGAGCCTTTCCTTTATCAAAAGTTAAATGTATTCCCAAACCTAAACCATTATAATTTTTATATAATTCAATTGCATGTTCTGCATAAGGTTGATTAACCATTAATGTTGTTGAAGATAAAATCCCATTTAAATAAGTTTCTATAATCCCCTTGTTAACTCCAGGAGATAATCCAAAATCATCTGCATTGACAATTAATTTTTTTTTCATAAGTAGGACCTCCATTATTATATAGATATTACTTCTTCTTCATACTCAATTTTATCTACTTCGCTATTTTTATCTAATACTTTTATAAAAGGAAGATATATTAAAATTCCTAATCCTAAATTAAATACTTGTAAAAGAGAGCTGCTTATATGCCCTCCACTAGATATAAATCCACTTAAAATAATTGGCATCGTCCATGGTACAGGTAAAACTGCAGGAGCTACTAATCCACTAGATATAGCAAAATAACTTATTAAGGTCAAAATAATTGGTGAAAAAATAAATGGAATCATAAGTATAGGATTTAGTACGATTGGAGAGCCAAAAATTACAGGTTCATTTATATTGAATAAAGAAGCTCCAATAGATAATTTTCCAATTTCTTTAAATTGCTTAGCTTTAGAAAATAGAATATAGCCAATAACTAAAGCTATTGTTGCTCCACTTCCACCTAAAAAAACATATATAGTAAAAAATTGTTCACTTATTATATGTGGAATTGCTTCACCATTTTGGAAAGCTAGTCTATTAGCATCTCTAATAACAGTAAACATTGCTCCAAAAACTACTCCTGCTATACTTCCGCCATGAATTCCAAAAGTCCAGAAAATAGAATTGATTAAAACATAAACTATTCCTCCTAAAAGAGTAGATGAAAATCCAGTTAAAGGATCTGATATTATTTGTACTATTAATTTATGAATATCTCCATAAGGTGTTGCCTCTATTCCTACTTTTGCTAACCAAAAGAATAGTAAAATAAATAATGCTGGTATTAATGCTGAAAATGACTTAGAAACAGCAGGTGGACATACATCAGGCATTTTAATAACAAAATTTTTCTTTATAAACCAAGCATAAATTTCAGTAGATATTAAAGCACAAATAATAGCTACAAATAAACCTTTTCCTCCAAGATAACTTAACGAAAAGGCACTTATACTTTCTCCGTTTAATGTAATTTTTCCTGGTGTTACTAAAAAGAATGAAGCTAAAGATATCACACTAGCTGAAAGTGAGTCAACTTTTAATTTTTTAGCTAAATGATAGGCTATCCCTATAGAAGCTATTACTGAAACTAAGTCAAATGTAACTGAAACTGGATAAAGTAATTTACTTAACCATAATTCTCCAAAAATATTGCTCATAAAATTGTTATATCCTGGAATTGGTAAAAATCCAAATACTAAAAATAAAGATCCTACGATGACTAAAGGAAGAGATAAAATTAATCCATCTCTAATTGATTGAAGATGTTTTTGTTCTGAAAGTTTTGTTGCAAAAGGTAAAAAATATTTGTTCATAATATTCTCAAACTTATCCATTGTTCTCATAAAGTTACCTCCTAATTTTATTTTAGTTTTGATTTAAGTAACTTAATTCTATATTTTTCTTATACAAAGGTCAAATTTGTATTTTAACTTCTTTTTTTCGTCTTTTTGTTTGATAATAGTTGAAAAATGTTTAATAATAGTATATCATATTAAGTAATATTGTAAAGAAAATTTGATTGTTGCTATCGTTTTAAAAGAAATTAGGGGGAATTAAAATGAAAAAGAATTTTAAAACTGAATTTTCGTCTTTTCTTACAAAAAAAGAGAGAGAAATTTTAAAAAAAATAACTGATATTAGCATTAAAAACAACAATAAAAAAATTTGGATAAAAGATTTAAATCTACCAAAAATTAAAAATGGTGAAAAAATTTTTTTTGAAAAACTTAATAAAAAAAGCATTACTTTAATAGAAGAAAATAAAATATTAACAATTAACTATTTTAAAAAAATTGAAATAGAAAATGAGTATGTTTTTTTTGAACTCAACGATGAATTTCTAAAATTTTTTACAGATAAAAAATTAAAAGAAGACTACTCTCTTTATGATTTTGTTTTTTTAGATCATAAAATAACTGTAAAATTTTTCTTTGATTTTATGATTCATCATTTAGATGAAGAAAAATTTGAAGTTACAATTCCAAGATTAAAAGATAGCTTAGAAGTTGAAAATTATACAAGATTTTATGACTTAGAAAGATATATTTTAAATGTAATAAGAGATGACTTAATATAAGCTAACATACAATAAAATTAAAAAACTTGGCCGAATAGAATCTATAGAATTTGTAGTCACTAATAAAAAGACTCTCCAAAATGAAACTTCTTTAAAAATGTTACTATTTCTTTTTAAAAAATATATAACAAATAAAGAATATTTTTCAAAAATAATAAAAGAAGCCTTAGAAGAAAAAGACAATGAGTATATTAAAGATAAAATTATTTTTACAATTCAAATTTTAGATAAATTTAATATAACATTTGAAAGATTACTCGAATTATGTATAAAAAAAGAAATTAAAGAAAAGTATGTCACAGTAAAAAAAGCTAATTATGATGTTAATAATATTATAGAGTTCCAAAAATATATTCTAAAGGATGTCAAAAATATTAAAAATAATGATGAAATTTTTACTCATACTTTTTCAGAAAAACTAATCAAATCACTCTATAAAATAAAAGAAAAAGAACAGCTAACTTTAGAAGCTGGAAATATAACATTAGATATTTTTTATAGTACTACTGAATATTCCAAATTGAATATTTATAAAAAAGTATTAGATTACAAAGAAATACCATAATTTTATATTTCTTAGTTTTTTATTTTAAGAAGATGACTCATCAAATGTTTTTATTTCTTATAAATATTATTAGTTTTATCACAATGTTGATAGAGATAATAGTTCTTCTATAGAACAACAATAGTATTTAAAAAGGGATGACTTAAAAAACCATCCCTACATAACTACACTATTTTTTAAATGAAGTTTATAAAAAGTGGAATTAAAAATACAGTTATAATCCCTGCAATTCCAATAGCTAGTCCTGACATAGCTCCTTCCACCTCTCCAATTTCAATAGCTTTTGATGTTCCAACAGCATGACTTGCAGTTCCTATTGCTACTCCTTTTGCTATACTATTATCAATTTTACTCCATTTACATATAGTTGGACCTATAGTAGCTCCAACTATTCCTGTTGAAACGATTGCAACTATAGTCAAAGCTGTATCTGCATTTAAAGCTTTAGTAATCTCTATCCCTATAGCTGTTGTTATAGATTTAGGAAGTATTGATATTAATACATCTTTTTCTAAATTTACAAGCTTAGATAAGAAAATTACTGATAATATTGCTGAAGTTGATCCAACAGTTATTCCAAAGAGTATTGGTACAATATTTTTTTTCAAAGTTTCAATTTGGTTATATAACGGAACTGCTAAAACTACTGTAGCTGGAGCTAGAAAAAATGTAATAATCTCAGTTCCTTTATTGTATTCATTCAATGGAATATCAAATATAACTAATATAGATATAACAAAAATAATACCTAATAACAGAGGATTTAAAAGAGTTATTTTAGTTTTTCTATATATAAAAACTCCTATTTGATAAGCAACTAATGATATAAGGATACTAACAAGTGGACTCATCTTTTTTAGCCTCCTCTTTTCTTTTTATAATAAATTGGACACTCCAACCAGTAACTACTAAAGTTATTATTGTAGTTAGGACAACTACAAAGAATAGTTTATGCCAATTATTTGCTAAAATATTAATTGATTTAAGTAATCCTACTCCTGGTGGCAAAAATAAAAAAGCTAAATTTGTTAGCATTAAATTCGTTGCATTCTTTATATTTTCAACTTTTAAAATTTTAAAGTTAAGCAAAATAAATAGCAAAAGTATTCCTATTACAGGGCCCGGAATGGGAATAGGTGTATACCTACTTATTATAGAACTTATATACGTTATCGCTAAAATGATAGCAAACTCTCCTATCATAAATCCTCCTGTTAAAAAATTATTTTACAACTTTTCCTGGATTTAAAATAAACTTAGGATCAAAAACACTCTTTATTCCTTGCATGATACCTATTTGCACATCTCCTATTTGCTCAAATAGATATTTTTTCTTAGCAAAGCCTATTCCATGCTCTCCAGAAACTAAACCTTTGTACTCTCTTGCTCGTGAGTACATCTCTTCAAAAACATCTTCTAAAACCTTTTCCCATTTACTCTCTTCCATGCCATCTTTGCATACATAAATATGTAAATTTCCATCTCCAGCATGACCAAAACTTGGAATTCTAACCTTATACTTTTCTTCTAGCTCTTTCGTGAATTTTATAAAATCAGCTACTTTATCTCTAGGAACAACAACATCACACTCATCCATTAAATCTGTACTTGCTTTTATCGCTTCTAAAAATGCTCCTCTAGCTGACCAAACATCTTTTTTTCTTTCTTCAGTGTCAACAATATATGCATCTAAAGCTCCCTCTTTTATACATAAATCAGCTACTTTAGAATAATCATTCTCCACTAATTCTAAAGTATTTCCATCAAATGATAGTAAAATATAGGCTTCTGCTGATTTATCTGGAAATTTTTTCCCTAGAAAGTCCTCAGCATAAAGTAAAACCTCTTTTTGAATAAACTCTATAGCTGTTGGAATAGCCTTAGATTTTATGATTTTAGGAACACACTCTATAGCTAACTCTATACTTGGGAAAGGTAACAATAAACTTATAGAATATTTTGGTAGAGGTAAAAGTTTTAAAGTTGCTTTAGTTATTATTCCTAGGGTCCCTTCTGCACCAATCATAAGATCTTTTAAAGCATAACCTGAGGAATTTTTTACAACCTTTCCACCTGTTGTAAAAAGCTCTCCATTTGGCAGAACTACTTCTAATTCTCTAATATAATCTCTAGTTACTCCATATTTAACTGCTCTCATACCACCTGCATTAGTTGATATATTTCCTCCTATTGTTGCAGATTTTTCTCCTGGATCTGGAGGATAAAATAGATCTTGTTCCTCTACATGTTTATATATATCCATTAAAAGAACTCCTGGCTCTAAAGTTAAAGTTAGATTATTTAAATCTAAATCTAAGAATCTATTCATTTTTGTCATATCTATCATTATTCCACCATGCATAGCAACAGATGCTCCAACTAATCCTGTTCCAGAACCTCTTACAACAACAGGAATAGTATTTTCATAGGCATATTTCATAATTTGAGATATTTGAAAAGCATTATCAACTTTTAAAACAAGATCAGGTGGATTTGATATCCCTCCTAGTTCATCTTTATGATAATCATGTCCTACTTCATTTTCAAATAATGTATTTTCAATTCCAACTATATTTTTTAAATGCTCATAATCTTTAATATCTATCTTTTTATACATAGCTCCTCCCCTAGTAAATTGATTTTCCACTTTTTATATTCTCTATTAATTTAGGAACAATCTCATACATATCTCCAACAATTCCATAATGAGCTATATTAAAAATAGCTGCACTTTCATCACTGTTTATAGCAATTATTGTATCTGAACTATTCATACCTGCTGTAAATTGTACTGCACCTTGAATTCCACAAGCTATTATAAGTTTTGGTTTTACTGTTCTACCACTTAATCCAATCTGTTTTTTAGCTCCTAAAGTTCCATTTTCAATGATAGGTCTAGTACACGCTAGTTTCCCATTTAATAAATCAGCTAATTCTTGAAAAATTTCAATATCTTTAGCATTTTTTAAAGCTCTACCTACAGCAACAATAACTTCTGCTTCTGAAATATCCTCTTCAACCTCTTTTTTTGTAACCTCTATTATTTTTATCTTTGTATCTAAATGTTCCTCTTTTACTAAGAATTTATGTATTTCTCCAGAAGGAATCTCTTGTCTTTCAGGAGCTGAAAATATTTTATATCTAACTGTACATAGTTGTGGTCTATGATTTTGAGTTATAATTTGAGCCATTATATTTCCACCGAAAGCTGGTCTTATTTGGATTAAATCTGTGTTTTCTTTCATATCTAATATTGTACAGTCTGCAGTTAACCCTGTTCTAAATCTTGCTGCAATTCTTGGAGCCAAAGATCTTCCAATATTAGTAGCTCCAACTAATATAGAAGATGGCTTTACTCTTTCAATTAAATCTTCAAAAACAGCTGCATAAGGTTCTATAACAAAATGTTTCAAGTCTTTTGATTCATAGATAAAAATATCATCAACTCCATAATGTCTCAACTCTTGAGCACTCGTTTCAATATCATCTCCAATCATAAGAGCATAAACTGGATGATTAATCTTAGATGCTAACTCTTTAGCTTTTCCAATAAGTTCTAAACTTACTGGGTGTATCTTTCCATCTAAATGATCAATATAAACTAGAATTCCTCTCCATTTTGATTTATCTATCTCAATGATTTCATCCTCTTCATAACTTATTGCTCCTGCAGAGTTTTTAACACATATTTTACACATTTTACATGCTGATGTAATGTCAATACTATCTCCTAATTTTTCAATAGCTTTAAATGGACATATATTTATTAAACTTTCAATAATATTCTCTTGAAGCATAGATTGATTAACTATTAGTCTTCCCATTTAATTCCCTCCTAAACAAATTTTAGTTCTCTTAATTTATCTGAAAGCTTTTCAACTAACTCTTCACTACTACCGTTCCAAATAACTTTAGAACTATTTTTTTCAGGTGGAAATATTCTTTCAACTTGAGTTGGAGATCCTTTTAATCCATAATATTCCTCTCTTTTATCTTCCATATGACTTAAATTAAAAATAGGAATATCTTTATTTAAAGTTTCTAGTTTTTTCTTATAAGAAGGTAGTCTTGGAGTATAAATTCCTTTTTCAACTGTAATTAAACATGGAAATTTAACTTCCTGAATCTCGATAGTATGATCCATATCCATTTCAACTAATATTGAGTCCTCTTTAATATCTATAATTTTTCTAACATTTGCAACATGAGGTATATTTAAAAATTCAGCTAATTCTGGTCCTACTTGAGCTGTATCTCCATCTGTTGTTTGCTTTCCACAAATGATTAAATCATAGTCTTTTACAGTTCTGACACCTTGAGAAATAGCATAAGAGGTAGCTAATACATCTGCTCCTGCAAATTTTCTATCTGATAAAATAAATCCCTCATCAACTCCCATCATATAGGCTTCTTTTATAATATCTTTTGCCATAGGTGGTCCCATAGTTAAAGCTGTTATTTTTCCTTGGGTGTCCTCTTTTAACTTTAAAGCTGTTTCTAAAGCATAAAGATCATAAGGATTTATTTTTGAATCCACTCCATCTCTAATTAGAACTCCTGTAATTGGGTCAACATTAACATTGGTACTTCCTGGAACTTGTTTAATACAAACAATAATATTCATACAGCCTCCTTTTTAATATTGGTCTAACCAATTTATTAGTGATAGGAGTATACTTCATAGAAAAAACATTGTCAAATTTATTTCGAATACAAATTCAAAATAAAAAGCACATATCTTTTCAATATGTGCTTTTCAAGAGGTATTTTAAATATTAAAAAATATTTTTTTTCATTAATAAAAAATGCTCTTTTATAACTTCTCTTCCCAAATCAAGATTTTTTTCAATTAAAGCTTGATAAATTATTTTATGATGCTTTAAAAGTATATCTTTATTGTTTGAATTTTTTAAAATACTTATTCTTATATTCTTAATAAATTTTTCTAAGTTTATCTAGAAGAGTTATATAAGCTTATAAAAAAAATATTATGACTAGCTTCTACAATAGCTCTATGGAACTCTGCATCTAAAAGAGAACTTTCATCCTCTGAAGCTGCATTTTTTAAATCTTTAAATATCATATCTATTTTTCTTAAATCTTCATCTTTTATATTTGTTAGAGCTAATTCAAAAGCTTTAATTTCTATTCCTTCTCTAAAGTCTATTAAGTCAGAAACATTTTGCCCTGTTAAAAGAAAAAAAAGATTAAAATTTTCAAAAAGAGAATCTTTAAAATCATCTTTTAAATAATATCCACTTCCTTGAATACAATTTGTTATTCCCATTGCAGTTAAAACTTTTAAAGCTTCTCTAACTGTAGTTCTGCTAAGATTCAATTTTTCTGCCAAATCTCTTTCTGTTTCTATTTTCTCTCCTGGTTTTAAAGTATTATTTTCAATTTTTTCTTTTATATATTCTAAAATTATATTATAATTTTTATCTTTCATTTTTCTCCTTTAATATTCAATATATCTAGGGATTGTACCAAATTGTGTGAAGATTTTCAAGTGTTTATAATTTTGATAATTAAATAGACAATTTTATATAGTATAAAAAAACACGATTTTTAACTAATCGTGTTTTTTATATTTTTATCTTTCATTTTTTAAAAGATTTTTTATATCTCCAGCAATAAATTGAGCTTTTGCTCCAAATATAACTTGAACTCCATATTTTCCTACTTTTATTGTTCCACTTGAACCTAATTTTTTTAAACCTGCTTCATCTACTAATGACGTATCTTTTACCTCTACTCTTAATCTTGTTATACAATAATCAATAGAGGTAATATTTTCATTTCCTCCTAAATAATTTATAGCCATTGCAGCAATCTCTTTATCTGTAAAATTATCATTTTGGTTTTCTGAGTCGTTTATAACTTCTCTACCTGGTGTTTTTAAGTCAAACTTTCTTATTAAAAATCTAAAACCAAAATAATAACACATAGCCATAACAGTTCCGAAAACAAGAACCATTATATAATTTGTTTCATACCCAGAAAATGATGGTAATATTCCAAATGATAAGAAATCAATAAATCCTGCAGAAAATGACTTTGCTATATGTACATTTAATAAATACATCATCATATAAGATATCCCTGCAAAAACAGCATTGAAAAGATAAAGTACTGGTGCTACAAATATAAATGTAAATTCAATTGGTTCTGTTATTCCAGTTAAAAAACAAGTAAATGCTGCTGATAATAATATTCCTGCAACTAATTTTTTATTCTTAGGAAGAGCTTCATGATACATCGCTAAACCTGCAGCTGGTAAAGCCATTAACATTAATGGATACTCTCCTTGTAAAAATTTTCCTGCATTTTTGTAACTTTCTGATGAAAAACTTTTTATTCCTTCCTCAAACATTTTAAACCAAATAGCTTGATCTCCATTAATAATATTTCCAGACTGTGTAGTATATTCTCCAAAGTTAAACCAATAAGGGGAATAAAAAATATGATGTAATCCAGTAGGAATTAGTGCTCTTTCAGTAAATCCAAAGATAAAAGTTGATAATGCTTGATTTTCTCCATTTGCTAATTTAGATAGTAATCCAATCGTATTTTGAATTGGTTCCCAAACAAACGGAAACCCTAACCCTATTAAAAAAGCAAAAAGTGCTGTAATAATTGGCACAAATCTTTTCCCTGAAAAAAATCCTAAAAAATCAGGTAGTTTTATATTGAAAAATTTATTATACATTGTTGCAGCCAATACTCCAGATATAAGTCCACTAAATATACCACTTTGTAAAGTTGGAATACCCATAACACTAGCATAAGCTCCACCTTGAGAAGCCATTTCTGGAGTTACACCTGCAACAATTCCAGCAGTTGAATTTATTATTAATATAGCTACAATTGAAGCTAGTGCCGCTATTCCAGATTCTCCTGCTAATCCAACAGCTGCTCCAACAGCAAATAATAACGGTAGATTATCAAATAATATTCCACCGGCATTAGTCATTAACGGAAGATTTAATCGATCGCCAAAAGCCAGTAGTATTCCAGCAGCTGGCAAAATAGAGATGGGTAGCATCAATGCTTTTCCTATCTTTTGTAAATTAGAAAATATTTTCATTTCATTTTCCTCCCTTTTATTAAACAATAAGTTTTTTTAAAACACACTTTACATTCGTAATAGTATATAATTTATATATTTTTGTCAAGTTTTTTCGAAATTAAATGAGCCATATATTGACAATATTTTAAAATAATAGTATTGTAATACTATATAATACAATATTTATTAATCTTTGGAGGTTTATGAAAAGTAACAATAACATCAATAAACTTAAAATTATTAAAATGTTTTTAGAAAATAAAAAAACTTTAAAAGAAATATCATATGAAGAGAATATTCCATATAGTACTTTAAAAAGATGGATAAAAAAATTTAGAGATGATGGAACAGAAGCGCTAAATTTAAAAGAACGAAGTGATAAAAATTCCTTCCGAAAAGTTGACAATACTTTACTTGCAACTATTAGGAATTTTTACTTAGAAAATAAAAATAATTCTTTACAAACAATTTATAATGACCTAAAAAATAATTTTAACTCTAATATAAGCTTTAATACATTTTATAGAATTGTTAGTAATTTAGATGAATATTTAAAAAATAAATCTAGTACTGAAATTAATAAAAATATAAAAAATGGAGATGTGTATATTTTAAAATCCTTTATATCTTATAATTTCATTGAAATTAACAATACAAAAAAATTACCTATTATTTTTCTAATTTTCAATGCTTCTGATTTAGATATAATTGATTTTCATATTGAATTTTCACTTACCAATTCCCAAAGTATATTAGCTTTTTTAAGAGAAAGTATTATTCTAGGGCTTCTTAAATACAACGTAACTTATTTACCAAAAGAAATTTTAAATGACTCTAGTTTTAAACTATCTAATAATATAAAAAAACAAATTAATGATTCTCTATCTTTAAAAATTCATGATTTTATCCACGAAAATAAAGAAATTGAGAGATTTATAAATTTTTTGAATAGCGACATTGAAAAAAATTTAAAGAATAATATTACATATGAAAATCTTTATGATTTTTTGAGTAACTATTTAAAGGTTAATAAAAGTTTGCCTACATTTATAGAAAGTGAAGATAATAATTTATTAATGCTTCTCTTTAAATTAAATATTTTTCTCCCAAAAATAAAAAGAAAAATACATTCGTATGGTATTCAAATACATAATACTATTTTTAATGATACAACTTATTTAAAAAGATATTTAGGAGAAGTTGCTGAAATTATATATAATCCTTTAAATTTAGATTTTATCTTAGCTTTTAAGAAAAATTATCTAATTGGAAAAATTAAAAATGATAATCTAAAATAAATTTTATAAAATAAAAAAAATTTATATAAATTTAAGAGATGAAGATAAACTTAAAAAATTAGTTGAATCTATTGTATTGAGTATTAAAAACGATTTGGATAAATTAAAAGGAAATGGAGTAATTTAAAAAGGAGAAATTTATGAACTTAAAAGATTTACAACAAAAATATTGGAGTACTTTTATAAAAGTAGCATTAATAAAAAGAAAATTATCTTCAGATCAATATAGACTAATTAAAACGTCAGGTATAAATGTTGCTATTTGTAAAGATTATCACTTATATATTTCTATAGATAGTAGAAAGAAAACTTTAACTATAAAGGTTTATATTGATAGTAATAAAGAGTATTATAAACTTTTTGAAAGTAAAAAATTAGAAATAGAAGATCAAATTGGATCAAAATTAGAATGGAGAAATTTAGAGGATAACAAGTCAAGCATGATTATGAAAAGTGTGGAATTGGATATATATAATGAGGAGTCATGGGAAGATTCACTAAATTACTTGTTATTAGAAATTCCTAAGTATATAGATGTTTTTAAAAAATATGAGTATAGTATATAATAAAATTATTAAATTTTTTAAGGAGAGATTGAGATGGATAAAAAAATCTTAGATAATATATATAAAATATGTCAAGAAGCCTCTATGACCAATGATGAATTCTTTTATCTTTTAGAAAACTCTAAATCGGAAGAGGAGAAAGAGTTTTATGTTAATATGAAAAATTTCTTTTTACAAAAAGGAATGGAAAAAGTAATTAACCAAAACAAGTTTTAAGGAGATACATATGCTAAAACCGACATATACTATCTTTGCTGGAGTTAATGGAGCTGGTAAATCCAGTTTATATAATAACCTTATTTTAACGACAGAAAAAGATTTCTTAGGTAAAAGAATCAATACTGATGAAATTGTTAAAGAGATTGGAGATTGGAAGAGAGAGACAGATCAAATGAAAGCGGGAAGAATTGCCTTAGCTAAAATTAAAGAGTTTTGAAAGGTGGGCATGGGATTCCTGAGGAATCTATAGAGAGAAGATTTTATGAATCTAGAGAAAATCTTGCAAAAATAAGTGAATATTGTGATAAAATAACTATTTATGACAATACAGATGTTTTAATCACAAAAGTTTATATAAAAAATAATAATATATTATATAAAGGTTCAAATCTACCAATTTGGTTAGATGAATTTGTAAAAAAATTAGGAAAATAAATAGTAATTTTTTATTCAAGAAACCCCGCCTGCCACGAGTGCTTATATTCGGCGGGTGTAGCCAGCGATGAGACACATATTATCTCCAGTGAGAGATAGGGATGTTAATCGCTGGCTTTTTTCTTTCTGTTTGTTGATATTTTATTTTATAACAAACAATTTACACTAAATTTGGTATACTCCCTTTGAATATACATTTTTATAAATTTAATAACTAAAAAGATTAGTTTCTATTTTTTATAAATTGTAAAGTACTCTTCATTATAGTCCTCTTGCTTTATTGTTCTAGCTAAAAATATAGCTAATCTAACTTTACAACTTAAATCTTCTAAAGCAATAGCTAAAGAATAAAAAGTTTTTCCAGAAGTTAGTATATCATCAAAAACTATGAGGCGTTTTCCCTTTAACTTATCTTTATTCAATATAAACTCATATTTCTTAGAGTTTATATTATCTTTTAAATGATTTGGAGAATTATTTTCTTTCATACTTATGTAATCATATCCATTTTCAATTTTTAAATCTTTACATAAAAGCTCACAAAATCTTTTGTATCTCTTTTCATTTACTTTTTTATTAGATGCTGGTATAGGAAGAAAAACTATTCCATTTAATTGATATGTCCCATAATTTTCTATAAGCCAATCCTTTATTTCAATAAGAAATTTATCAAAGGATATCCCATTTTTAAATTCATATATTTCATCTCTTATCTTTCTATCTAAAAATCCTATTTCATATCTTTTAGGATAATATACTCTAAAGAATTTTATTGAATACTTTTTATTCCCCTCTTTAAAAACTAAAGATTCAACATTTTTATATAGCTCCATAGATATTTCTCCTTTAAAAAAGATTTTATTACACTAGAAGATTACCCTTTTTACTTCTAAAAAACAATATTCATTTAAAAATATTCTTTATTTTGTAAAAAACTAGAAATTTCTGTAATAGGGCTCTGATAAACTCATAGCATATCAAGAAGAAAACGTGTGAGGTGAGTTTTATGAAGTTTAATTTTCAAAGTTTAGAGTACTTTTCAGGGATAAAGGTCCCAGTTATTTTTCTACTAGATGTTAGCGGTTCTATGGGTAGCATTGATAAAAGTGGTGTCTCTTGTATCGAGCAACTAAATTTAGGGTTTGAAACTTTTTTAAATAATATTTTAGAGGATGAGATGGCTTCAGCTGCTTTAGATTTATCTGTTATTACATTTGGTGGGGAAAATCCTGAGCTTTTCCTAGATTTTGAACAATGGAACGGTGGCACTAAAAGTAATTTTGTAGCTAGTGGTAGAACACCTATGGGTAAAGCTTTAGAGTTAGCATATGACAAAATACATGATAGAAAGTTAGTTTATAAAGATTATGGAACAAACTACTACCAGCCATGGGTTATCTTAATGACAGATGGAGAACCAACTGATGATATTGAAAATGCAAAAGCTCTTTTTGAAGATTTACAAAACAGAAGAAAGGTAACTTTATTCCCTATAGCTATTGGAAATGATGCAAATATTGAAGTTCTTAAAGAGTTAAATCCAAATGTAGAGCCTCTTAGAGTTGAAGGAACTGATTTTAAAAAGTTTTTCACTTGGCTTAGTAGAAGTGTTGAAGAAAATGAACTAGATATAGAAAAATATAACTACTAATTTTTTACAAAAGGGATTTTCCCTTTTGTAAAAATCTACAAAAAATTGTAAGAGGTATAGTTTATTATAAATATATAAAGATTGCAGGAGGAAAAGATGTTAAAAAATAGTTTAAAAATAGAAACTGAAATTGCTTCAGGTGGAGAAGGAAAGATATTTAAATTAAAAGGTCAAAAAGTTTATAAAGAGTTTCATAACATCAATAATAAAATTCAAGAAAAATTAGATAGGATAATGTTAAGAAATATAAATTTAGATAGTATTTGTACTCCAGTTCAGTTAGTAGAGGAGAATGGAAAAACAGTTGGATACACTATGAATAGTATTGAAGGAGTCAATTTAAAAAATTATCTTTTTCTTGTATCTATGGGTAAAAAAAATATAAAAAGATCCAACCTTGTGGAAATAGCAACTCAAATAGCTTCATCATTTAACTATCTTCATTCAAAAAGGGTTCTTGTAGGAGATGTAAGTGATAATAATGTTCTTATAGATGAAAATTTAAATATACATCTTATAGATTGTGACTCTTTTCAAGTAGATAAGTATCTTTGTGAAGTTGGAACTGATGAATTTACTCCAGCAGAGATGATGGGAAAAAACTTTAAGACAACACCTAGAATATTAAATAGCGAATATTTCTCACTTGGAGTTTTACTTTTTAAAATTTTGATTCCTGGAAGACACCCATTTACTGTAACAAATGGTGGTAGCCCTATTGAAAATATAAAAAGTGGGTCTTTTGCTTATCCTTTAGCTAATGATTATGATTTTAACACTCCACTTGACAAAAAATTGTTATCTACATGGAATGAGATGCCTTTATATATAAAAGAGTGTTTCTTTAAAACTTTTAAAACAGAAAATAGAGTTTCACCTAAAGAGTGGTTAGAAGTTTTAACTAAATATAAAATGGATATTTTAGAAAACAGTTATTCAAATAGTATTTTTTCAGAGGATATTGTAGCAAATAGTGATGTGGCTATCTCTTTAGACAGAAGAACTGGAATTGGAAATGCTCAAAATATTTTAAATTCAAATGGAACTAAAATTGGAGTTCTTGAAATTAGTACTAAGGCCATTAAACTTTTAGTTAGAGGATCTGATAAAGAGTTAAAAGAGTTTTCTTATGAGGATTTTGGGGAAAAAAATGGTGGCTTTAGAGAGGGACGCTTAACAAATATAGGAAAACTTTTAGATAAAAATCGTAATATGAATATCTCAGCATTAAAAAAAGCTATTGATTATAGTATTCATGAATTTTTAGCAAAAGCAAGAGAGTTAAATGTTAAAAATCTATATTGTGTTGCCACTGCTGCAATAAGAGGTGCTCAAAATAGAGATGAGATTTTAAGATTTTTAAAAAATGAATATAATTTATCTTGTAGAGTTTTATCTAGAGATGAAGAGAGTAGTTTAACAACTAACGCTTTTAAATATACTGGCAGAATACATCCAAACGGAGTTAAAGTTTTAGAAAATTCTACTAGAAAAAACTACCTATTTATCGATCAAGGTGGTGGCTCAACTGAGATTGCTATTTTAAGAGGTATCGATAGCTCACCCATCTTCTCAAAGAGTTTAAACTTTGGAAGTACTATACTTCTAAACACTCTAACTATTAACAGCAATTTAAGTACTTCTTTAGCTACTGCCTTTGAAGAAAATTTAAAAACTGTTAAATCTAAAATTAACAATACTCTAAAAAAAGAGGTTAGAGATATTCCAGTTCATGAGTGTATCTCTGTTGGTACTGCTATAACTTCAGCAACTGGAAAAAGTGGAAATAAAAAGCAACATTGTACTGTAATGAATTATGATACTATTGAAAAATCATGTTTTAATGCCATTAAATTCTTATTGGAAAAATATGAAACTGTAGAGGATCTTTTAGTAGCTCTTAAAGCTGAGGATGAATCAAAATGTAAAAACAGAGTTTTAGATTCAGCACTTACAAAAGCTCTTGGATTACCTGCCTTTTTAGAAATTCTAAAAAGATTTAATCTAGACAAACTTGTGGTAAGTGGAACAGGTCTTTGGTATGGAACTTTTTATCATCACCTAGAAGAGGAACTTGGAATGCATCAAATGGATATTGCAAACTAAATTTTTGTAAATTTAGCAAAAAAACTGTAATCAACATATTTTATAATAACAATATAACGATAAAAAAGATAGATGGAGGAATTAATTATGAAAATTTTATTTGATTTTAATAACGAAATTGAAAAAGAAGTAGAAAACCCTATGACAAGAATCCCAGTTGTAATTATTGCTGATACGAGCTCATCAATGAATGGAGAAAAAATCAACACCCTTAATACAGAGATTGAAAAATTTTATAACGAAATTAAAAAGAATTCTAGAAATGAAATTTTAAGATACTCTTTAGACTTAGCTGTTCTTGGATTTAAGTTTGATACTCATGCTAGAGAAACATACCCTACTGTAGTTAATAAATTTAGTGTTATGGATTTACAATCTACTCCAGTGTTTAATGCTTTTGGTCATACACCTTTAGGAGCAACAGTTGATACTGCTATAGATATGCTAGAGAAAAGAAAAGAGATGTACAAACTTGGAGGAATTCAGTATTATCAACCTCTATTAGTTATTATAAGTGATGGAGATCCTACTGATAGTATTGAAAGGGCCGCTAAAAGAGCTATTGAGCTATCATTAAATAGAAAATTAAGTGTTTACCCTGTAATTATAGGAGATGATGGTAACTTAGATAATTTACAAAAGTTTACTCCTAATAAGATTTCTAAAAGAATTCGAACTGAAGATTTACCACAAGTATTTAAATGGTTAGTTTCTAGTGTTAAGAAAGTAAGTGAAAGTTCAATAAATTTTGATATTAGTGTAAACATAACTAAAGATTGGAAAGATATTATCAATGGATAGGGGGAAGATTATGAAGTTTAAAGTTTGTGGTGTTAGTGTTAGAGGGAGATCTCATGAGATTGAGAACTCCCCATGTCAGGATAGTATCTTTTATAAAAGCTATGGTAAGAAGAGTTTTATAGCCCTGGGAGATGGAGCTGGAAGTAAAAAATTTTCACAGATAGGCTCTAAGGTGATAACTTCACAAATTTGTGATATACTAAATAGAAACTTTGATTATATTTATAGAGCAAAAGCTAGCGAAGCTAAAGAGTTTATTATTAGTAAACTTTGGGACTCTCTTCAAGAACAAGCTATAAAAAAAGAGGTGGCTATTAATGAACTAAGTTCAACTCTTATGTTTATAGGAATCAAGAATTCAAAGGTAATTATTGGACACCTTGGTGATGGAATGATTTGCATGAAAAAAGGAGATAAAATAGAGATTCTTTCTAAAAGTGAAGAGAGAGAATACTCTAATATGACATATTTTGTTTCACCTAAAAATACCGCTAAATTAAATCTTTTTAAAGGTGGCTTAGAAGTTTTAAAATTAGTTAAAGGATTTTTCCTATTTACAGATGGGTGTGAAAACTTCCTATATAGTAAAAGATTAAACAACATCAACCCAATTTTAAATGAAGTTTTAGAGTTTTTAAATAAAAAATCTGAAAAACAGGTAAATAAGCAATTAAAAATATCTATAAATAGTTGTATTAGAGAGAAGAAAACTTTTGACGATTGTTCTCTTGGAATTTTATCAATAAACTCTAACAAAAAAGTTATTCGTATTAATAGAGGAATTGGAAGGAAAATTAAATATAGAAAATCAGCTTAATTTAGGAGGAAAGATGCTAAAAAAAAGATGCATCTTTCTAACTCTTTTATTTTTTATAGGAGTAGGTAGCTATCTATCTGGAACTTACTATTATAAACTTAAAATGATTCAAGATCATAAAGAGTATTATAAAATAGTAGCTCAAAATCTACCTGAAACTGTATTTCTTTTAGAGAGTAAAAAGTTAGAAAGAGGAAACGAAAATATTTTTATTGAAAATATACACTTTTATAATTTAACAACAGAGTGTATGAAGTATTATGGTACTGAAAGTATAGACGACTATGTAGAGATTCAAAAATTAATTTTTAAAAGAAATAGTCTTAAAGATAACTATAAGCTTTCACAATTTTTTAAAATTAAAAAAGAGGAGTTTATTAAGGCTATAAAAAATGAAAGCCTTAATATAGTAAAATAAAGTAATGGATATTATTGAAAAATGCAAACTATTTGTAAAAAATAGATTAGGCGATGAAAAAAGTGGCCATGATTGGCATCACACTTTAAGAGTTTTTGAAAATGCCTTGAGTATAGTTAAAAAAGAGAGCTTTACTGTGGATTTAACTGTTGTTAAATTAGGAGCTTTATTCCACGATGTGGCAGATCATAAATTTGGCTATAGGGATGGTGACAGGGAAAATATTATTAAAAATGCTATTGGAATAGATAGTTTAAGTGATGAGCAAATTAATCATATTGTATATATTGCTAATAATATCTCTTTTAGCAAAGGAAAGCCTCTTGAAACTTTAGAGAGCAAAATTGTTCAAGATGCTGATAGATTAGATGCCCTTGGAGCTATTGGAATTGCTCGTGCCTTTACATATGGTGGCTTTCTCAAAAGAGATATCTATAATATTGAAGGAGATAACGATACTATTTCACACTTTTATGAAAAGTTATTAAAACTTAAAGATTTAATGAATACAGAAGCTGGTAAAAAAGAAGCCCTTGAAAGAGAGCAGTTTATGGTGGCGTTTTTAAAGCAATTTTTTAAAGAGGTTAATGAGGGAGAGAAATATGAAAAATCTCACAGAAAATGAGGATAAAGAGTTAGTTCAAAGTTTAGATATAGAGTTTCAAAAAGAGATTGATTGGAATGATATTCTTGAAATTATAAAAGACGAAATGAAAAATAAGGGGGAAAATTTAAATGGAAATGATTTTAAAAGAGGGAAAAGGAAGAGTTGAGGTAGGAGGAGTTAATTTTCACTTCTCCTATTTTGATATTTTTCCAAAAATGAGGGTAACTTTAGAAAGTGATTTAGAAAATCCCATTTTACAAATAGTTACTTTAGAAAAAAAGTTAAGAGATTTAGATTATGAAGAGATTGAAATTGAAGTACTAAAAAGATATAGAGATACTTTTAATTTCCTTTTAGATTCAACATATCTATTAAGAAATGGTGACAGAAAAGGATTTACTTTTTTTAAATCTTTAACTCAAAAAAAGGCTATTAGACTATCTTTAACTGAAAATTGTAACTATCGTTGCTTCTTTTGTCATGAAGAGGGTATGGATATGAACGCTCGTAGAGAAGCTGCAAATTTTGATAGAATGTGTGAACTTCTTTTAAAAATGAGAGATTTAAACTACCAAGATTTAACTTTTACTGGTGGAGAACCTCTTGTGGCTAAAAATGACTTAATTAGATATATGGATTTTATGGAAGACAATAATTATACTCCAGATTTAACTATTGTAACTAATGGCTACTTAATTGATAAGGTTCTAATTGAAAGAATAAAAAGATATAAAGGAGAGTTTAAATTTAACTTCTCTATGCATAGTGTAGATAAAGAGAGTTACTTCCAAATTGTTAACCCTAAAAACAGTGATGTGGATTCTTTTGATAAAGTTCTTAAAAATATTGATCTGATTAGAGAAAATGGTATCAGATTAAAAATGAACTTTGTTCTTTTAAATGGAATAAATTCATCTCCTGATTATATTAAAAGAATTTTAGAGTTTGCAAATGAAAAAGGAGCTTACTGTGTTAAGTTTTTAGAACTTCTTGTAACAGATAAATTAAATAAGTTTTTTAACTACTTCTATAGCTTAGAATCTGCTATTAAAGATTTAGGTGACGATATATTCTTAGAAAATTTAACTTATAGAAGAGGGGAGTATATATTTAAAAATAACTTAGTTGTTGAGTTTCAAAAATGTACTTGTGCTAATGGATGCAGTGTTTGTCCATTAAATAGAGAGATAAATGTAACTCCTCAAATGTCATATTATCCATGTTTTATACTAGACAGTAAAAAGATAGAGATTGACAATAACAATGTAGAGGAATCTTTAAAAGAGGGAGATGCAGTTATTGAAAATCTTATTAAAAGATATGGTAACAAAAGCCCTGTTATCATTAAAAATGTGGCTAATGAAAAGGAGAAGGTGGAGTTCTATTATAAGTCTGCATTTACTTTAGAAGAGATTGAAAATTTAATTAATAAAAATAGTTTTAAATTAGAGAGACAAAGAGCTTTTACTGACTATATTTATGAAAATACTCAAAACAATCTTAGCTACGAGAATCTTTTAAAACTAAGTAAAAATAGTTATGAAAGTCATTATAGAGAGATTGTTCAAAAAAGAGAATTCAACTACAATAAAAATCATTGTAGTATTGAATTTCTAACAGAGGGAAAAGTTATTGAAAATAAAGAGAATTACGATAGATATTTAAATCATCTTGGATTTACTAATAGCTTAACTTTAAATTGGAATATTAAATTTTTCAAAGGTAATAACAAGAATTTCAGTATTGGTATCAATGAAAATACTGGACTTATTTATGTAGTTTCACCTAAAGAGATTGATAGTGAGTTATCAAATCTTTTAGATTTACAACTTTTAAAAGAGGATCTTTATAAAGATATAGTTAAAAATATGTAATTTAATCCCAAATTCCGTAATACACTAGTTGTATAATTAATCATAACAAATTTTAAGGAGGTTTGAAATGAATAAGAAAAAAGCTAGCGGTGCATTTATTGGAAAGAAGGTCATCCAGGAAGGAGCTACTAGAAATACCATTGCAAAAGAAACTTTCAATAATATTTCTAAATTAAACGTTAACAGAGCTAATTTAAAAGGTTTTGTCTTTGAGCATCTACATGTTAAAGAGATGAACTATGAGCTTATGAAAAAAGGGTTAAAAGCAGAGGTTATAGATAACAATGGTTTGGCTGACATTGTAGTAAGAAATGTTAAAACTGGTAAAGTAGTGGAAACAATTCAAACTAAATGTGGTTATGAAAGTGGAGCTACTAATCTTTCTAGATATGTTAAAGATGGGCAAACTATTGTTGTAAATGGTGACTCTAAGAATTTAGCAAAAAGTCTTACTAAGAAAGGTATTGATTTTAAAAAATCTCCAGTTACTAATAAAGAAGCTAATGCTACTGCTAATTTAATGAAAACAGAAAAAAAATTGCTAGGAACTAAAAATGCTCCAGTTACAACTAAAGCTTTACAAACTAAAGAGATTATAAAAAATGGACATAGCACAGGTTTAAAAGCTGCTAAAAATGGTGCTCTATTTGGAGCTGGAATTAGTATAGGTTCAAACACTGTTGAAGTTATTCGTGGTGAGAAGGAGATTGGAGAAGCTATTGCTGATGTAACTATTGATACTGCTATTGCTGGAGCTACTGGATATGCCGTAGGAGCTGCAGGATCTTTTATTGCTAGTACTAGTGTTGGGAGTGCTGCTATTGGAGCTGCTACCACTGCAACTGCAGCAATTGCTACTACTTCAGCTGCTATTACTGGAGCTGTTGCTACAGGTGCCACTGCTGCTGCTTCGGCTATTGGTGCTACTGCTGTAGGTGGTGCTATTGCTGGGGCGGGAACTGCTATTGCTTCTACTGCTGCTGGAGCAGCTGTTGTAGCCGGAGCTGCTACTGCTACCGCTGCTGTAGTTGCTGCTGCTCCTATTCTTGTAGGTGGAGCTATCATTGGAGGAGTTTGTAGCTTTATAGGTGGGCTTTTTGATTAGGTGATACAAAAGTAAAAGGTGACTTTCACAAGTCACCTTTTTTTATTCTCGTTAATTTCACTTTCAATAGTAATGAAACCAATATCTTAATCCCTTTCAGGGATAAATTGTCATTCTGACCTTTAACACACCAAAAAAATTTTATAGCTAACATAAACCAATGTCTTAATCCCTTTCAGGGATAAATTGTCATTCTGACTTACGGAGCTCATGCAGAGCAATTCAATACTATTATGGAGTCTTAATCCCTTTCAGGGATAAATTGTCATTCTGACCCGTGAAGTCTCATAGAGTTCTCAATTGTAGAGAATTTATAGCAATTTTTCTCTTAGTAAATTTTAGTGATTTTTTATGATTTTTACTAGTTAGCGGTAGTTCATCAATCCTTGTTTTATATGGATATAGTCTTTAACCCGTAAATTTGACCTAAACCTTCTATCTATGAGTATTATAGCATACAAAATGCTAAGTTAATATAGGGTATTTTTAAGCAAAAAAATAGGTGATTTTTCATGTTTTTTTGACTTTTTTGTAATTTTAAGTTTTTGTAGAGCTCTACTAGAGAAGAAGTTAGTAACTTTAAAGGTGTTCTTTTTCTAGGAGCAGTACTTTAATTCACTAATCTATCTACAATATTTCTATTTAAGCTTTTACAAAAGTTTTTCGTACTTCGTCTCTTATAATTGCATAATCAACTAAATTACATATTATGCTCTCTATATCTAATATGTTTAAGTCTTCCTTTATTTCAAAAGTTCCAAGCTCTATATCTTCATTTAAACATATTTCCGGCATTATTTCAGCCACTTTTGAGTATACAATCTTTCTAGGTATTCTTCCATTTTTTCCTGCAGTAGCATCTCCTTTGTGGGTAAGCACAAAATTATTTTTATTTTTTTTCACATATTTTAAATTTAAAGATAATTGTAAGGAATTGTGAGATTTTATTCCATCATCAATAGCTACTATTAATGTACTTTGCCCCAACCTATTCCCATAGTGTTGATGATTTAAAGTTTTTGCACTAGATAATATTGTTATATAAACTGTAAATTTATTTTTCTCAAAAGTTTCAACTAAAAATCCTCTATAGAAACCTTCCCATGTTCCTCCTGAAGCATTTCCAAAACTAAAAGGAACCACTCCTAAATCTTCAGTTATCTTAACTTTTTTTGTTTGTTGAGAATTTAGCATTATATCCTCATATTGTAATGCTTCCCAAAATCGCAAAATAGGCTTATATAGACTTTTTGGAGTATCTTCACCTATTATATCATTATAATTTTCTTTGATATATTGTAAATTTAAAATCTGCTCTTTTGTTATTCTTGAAAATTCTTGTTTTTTATATTCTAAAATTTCGTAATTATTATTTATCATTTCCTTAAATGTTAATATTTTAGTAAGTGTCTTGTATTCTTTATTTTCATAATCATACATGACACTGTGGTTTTCTATTCCATTAGTTAATAATAAATAATCTGAACCCATAACTTGATCATATTTCATTAATTGATCAATAGCTTTTTTGTCTAACATTATATTTTCTGCTTTACACTCAACTATAAGCAAAGAATAGCCATTTATATCAAAAACAATTATATCAGCTCTTCCTTTCGCACCTTTTTGTGAACGAACTAATGGATACTCTACCTCTATTAATTCTTTTGGAATTTTTAAATCTTCAAGAAAAAAAGATAATATATTTTGCCTTACTTTTTCTTCTGGTGTCAGCTGTATTAATTTTCTTCTTATTAAACACACACAATAATCAATATTATTTTTTTTATATATTTTTTAGGATAATGATACTTTAATGTAAATTCCACAATTTCCTCCTAGTATAATGAAGATGTAGAGTCTTCATCAGTTTATTTGTTAAAGGCTAAAAACTCAAACACTCTATTTAATGAAAATAAAAAAATTATTAAGTCTTTTTCTGTTAGTTCTGAAAAGTCATTTTTAGGAGAATCATGTGCTGCACAATTTCCGAAATATTTAATAGTGTTCATATAACTTATAATCCAAGTTGGCACCTTATTATTAAATGACATTTTTTTTATTTTATCATTTAACGTTAACTTGGATTCCTTTGAATAGTACGGACTTAGCAGGTTTTCTAAAATTTTTCTAGATAAAATACCGAATTCAAAATTTCTCATTTGTTTATTTTTTATTTTTAATATTAGTTCTTTTGCTGCAGAACATTCATTTTTTTCTAAATAAAATTCTAAATTTTTAGATAACTCTTCAATTAAATTTTTTAATATATTATTTTTACTATGGAAAATACTCTGAACTTCAATTTTACTTCTTCCTAAAACTTCATTGACTTCATTATCTATTTCTTGAACACTCTCAAAATCTTTTGTAAAAAAAGTAACTTGCTTTAATGATGGTATATTTTCTAAAATTTTTTTACTAAATTCAACAATTTTTGGAATAATAACTTTTAAGGAATATCCTATATTTCCTGTTCCTATAAGAGGTAATGCTATTGAATCTAAATTGCTATATTTTGATTCTAAAAGCACTAAAAAAGAGTAAAGATTATCTAATATTAAATCTATTGTTTCTTCTTTTTTTTCTTTACCAAATTTTTGAATTTCTAAAACTATTAACCTTTTATTTCTATCTTCTAAAAATGAACTCCAAATACCAAAAGACTCTTTTAAATTTATTTCAGGTGAATTTACTAATTCACTTATATTTATTCCAATTTTAAAGAAACTTTCCATTATTGTACCTGGATATGGATTATAACTATTCTTGTAACTAGAAATAATTATATTTTTAGCTTCTGCTAATGCAATATCTCCATTTTTAATTTCAACACTTTTATAATCTAGCTTTGTTCTTATAGTAAACATATTTATTATTTCCATTACCTACCCCCTCAATAAATATATATGTCGATTATATCAAAGGACTAAACGCTTTACAATAAAAAATATAAAAAGAGATATAAGCAAAATCTTATATCTCTAAAAAAATATTTTATAGATTTTTTAAAAGTTTTAACCAAAACTCACATGTATATCTTTTTTCATTTTGTGTAAAGGCTTTATAAAAATGTAATCTCATATATTCAGGTAATTCATTCCAAAGAGAATTCCAAATTCCTTTTGGAGTATTTTCTAGCTCCTTTCCATCTATACTATATTTAAAATCCAAAGTTTTTATTCGCTCACTTAAAGTTTTCTCACTTTGTCTTTGATCATAAGGATGCTTTCCATTCATCAAAATTTTAAAAAGAAGTATCGAAATTGGAAAGTATTCATTAGAAACATCTCTCATATATGTTCCTATATTTTCGCCACTAAACTCTGGTGGCAAAAACTCCTCTTTAAAAACGTAGCATGGATAGTTATCAATTTGATATGAATCCATATCTATAAGACATATTTGATTATTATCATCTACCAATATATTACTTGGATTTATATCACCCATTAATATATTTTTTTTATGAAGCTTATTTATTGTTGTTAATATATTTTTAGCTATTTCTTTTGCATTGTCTTTATCTCTAAGTGTTAATAATACTCTCTCTAATGTTTTTCCATGAAATTTTTTCATACTATAACCTACAATATCATTCATCTTATTAAAAACAATTCCATTCACTGTTGCTACATTAGGTATTGTTATATTTTTGTCAGATAAAAGTTTAAGTTTCTCTACTCTTTCCTGTGTTAATTTATTAGCATGAAAGATTTTTATAGCTAACTCTCCATAAAAATAGATTTTCCCTTCTCCTCCTTGTACTAAGCTCTCAGGCAAAACTATATCCACCTCTTGTTCTTTTGATATGAGCTTTATTTTATCGTTTTTCTCAGGAATATATGTTTTAATTAGTGTCTTAGATCCTTCAACTTTTACTCCCTCTTTAACAGATTTTTGCTTTCCAAAATACGCTAGTGTATCTATTAAATCTCCAAACTCATCTACTTTTTTTATATACACATCTCTATAATTAACTGATTTACAAGTTTTTGTTTTTAATAAATCTCTTGCTAGGTTTTTATCATCTGTTATTATTAGCATATCTTTTTTTATAGCTCCATCGTGAACTCTTGATAATATAGCAGCGTCAGCATGATTAGTAGCTGAAGAATTTACACGTATCAATCTATTCTTTTTATTTAAAGAATCCAATATTTTTGACGCTGTCTTTAATTTCTCTAAATTTTTACCCTTATTTTGTAATTTTTTTAACTCTTGAAAGCTCTCTTCAAATACACAAAATCGTGGTATATTAGACTTAGAGATAAACTTTAAAGTGTTTTTATTCATTAACGCACATGTATCTATTACAACTATTTTTTGAATCATTTTGTACCTCCTCAAGTTTTCTTTATTATACTTTAAGGTGATTACAAAAAACTTAAGTAATTTACAACTTTAAACTTAACCCAAAAGTTGAAATATCTATTCTGTAATTTTAGAGAAAAATTTGTAAGAGATATGTATTAAAATATTTTTGTCAACAATGATTAGAAATTAAATGGTGAGGTGAATTATGACAACAATGTTTTTACTTTTCTCTCATAAACTAACTAATGATCAAATTGAATCAGCTAAAAAAGATTTGAATTGTGAAAATTTAGTTTATTTGCCAGAAGAGTTACAAAATCTTTGGTCCAATATTCCTCCTGCAGAAGAGGGATATAAATATTTAACAAATTTTAAAACATTTTTTTTAAATAACTATAAAAAAGGTGACTATGCACTTATCCAAGGTGATTGGGGTTATACATATCATATGGTAATCTTTTGTAAAGAGATTGGAGTTATTCCTGTGTTTTCAACTACTGAACGAAACTCTAAAGATATTATCAATAATGATGGTAGCATTTCAAAGATATCTTTATTTAAACATGTGATTTATAAACGTTTTTAAAGACTAATTTTTGAAATTAAAGTTCGATTTTTTATAAAAAATAGTGAAAAAAATATATAAATGTAGTATAATTAATTCAAATACGTGTATAGAAGGGGGAATCGAATGTATTTAGTATCAGTGGAAACTGTTAAGATTAAGGATTTTATTTTTAATACCAATAAACTAAAAACAATAAGAGGTGCTAGTTTTTTATTAGACTACTTAAACCAAGTTGTTGTAAAAGACATTCTAAGCAAAAACGGTGTTGAAGATAACGATATTCTATATATAGCAGCTGGAAATGCTAAATTTTATTGTAAAGACGAAGAGGTGGCTAAAAAAATAGAAACTGAAATTAAAGAAGTTTACAATAGTTTTGCTCCAGACTCAAAACTTGCTATATCATATATAGATGCTGGAGATCAAAAAATTTGGGATGCTATGGATAAGTTAGCTAAAGAAACTAATATCGTTAAAAATAAAGGTTTTTCTAAAATAAATTTAGATCTGCCTTTTATTGAAAAATGTAGTATCTGTTGTGATAATCCTGTACAGATTAAAAAAGAAAATTTTAATGAAAATTTAGAAAATTATGTTAAAAACTTTGAACCATATCTAGAAAGAGAAAATTCTAAAGAGGATATAAATGAAAAACTTAAAACTTTAGATGATAGATACAAAATTAAAAAACAAATTTTTGACAAAGATGGTGTTTCTGGAATCTGTCCGTCATGTTTTGCAAAATATATAGCTGCAAATCTTATTAAAGAGGATTTTCAAGGTAGTGGTTTTTACTCTAAATTTAAAGAAAATTTCAAAGATGACTTTAGACCTGTAGATAGCTTAGAAGAGTACAAATTAAAAAAATCTTTTATAGGATTTATGTACTCTGATGGAGATTCAGTTGGAGAATTTTTAAAGAATGCTAAAAATAATTTCCAAGATGAAAAAAAATATAAAGAGTTTATAAAAAAATTCTCACAAACTTTAGACGATCATACTAAAGATAGTTTAATTGAAGTCTTAAAAGAGTTAAGAAAGGAAGATAAACTTGATGAACACTTTGGAGAGTTTCTAATTGTTGGAGGAGATGACGTTTGTGCTGTCTTTCCTGGACATATAGTTATGGAAGTTTCTACAAGATTCCAAGAAAGATTTAACTCTAAAATGAAAGATTACTATAAAGCTTGTAACTTCAAAAATAATGGTAGCAATATAACATCTTCAGGTGGTGTTATTATAGCCAAGGCAAAAACACCTATGTACTATCTTTTTGATCAGAGCTTAACTCTTCAAAAAAATGCAAAGAAAAAAAGATATGAGGTATATGAAGGTAAAAGTGTGGATTTTAAAAATGGATTTATCGATTTCCAAGTTATAGGTTCTGAAGGAACTGTTAATATTGGAGATTTTAGAAAGGGAGTTAAAAATCTTATTCAAAGACCATACTCTATTGAAGATATCGATTCTTGTAAAAAGATTGATAGCCTACTTCAGTTAATTGAAAGTTTAAAAGCTTCTAACTTTCCTAAAAATAAGTTAAGAATGTACTATGATTTAAAAGCTGAAATTGAGAAAAATCCAAATAAATCTATGGAAAATCTATTTGAACTTATTAATACCATTGTAAAACTTGATTCTGAACAGAAAGAATTAATTTTAAGTTGGATTGGTAAGGAAAATTTAAGTAACTCTCACGAAGATACATTAAAAGAGATTTTAAACAATATCTTTGATGTAATTGAACTTTATGATTTTGTAGGGGGGAGTAAATAATGATAATTAAATATAGTGTTGTTTTGGAAACTCCAGCAATGACTGGAAAAGATGGGGTTATTGGAAAGGATTTAGATTTAATTACAAAGCTTGATAATGACGGCCTTCCATATTTTAGTGCCTCTCAAATAAAAGGTATTTTAAAGGAAAAGGTAGCTTTATTTTCTAACGCTTTAAACTTTGGATTTCCTATTAATAAATATTTTGGAGAAGAGGGAGAAATTGAGTCTGGTATGAGGTTTTCTCCTTTAACAATAGATTCTAAAGAGTTTTTAGAGTATAAAGAGTTTTTAACTGACGATAGATCAGGTATCAGAATAGATAAAGCTAGCAAAACTACTGCTGAAGGATCTTTATTCTCATATGAATTTATTAGAAAAGGATTAGAGTTTAATGGAGAGATTGAAATTTTTTATCCTCTTGAAGGAGAAAATCTAAAATTTTTCAAAGCTTGTTTAGAAAGAATAGATGCTATTGGTGGCTTAAAATCTAGAGGACTAGGTAAAGTTAAATTTAAAGTTTTAGATTGTATTGAAAATAAAAACAATTCTAAAAAAATTTTAAATACAAGTAATTTAAAAGAGTATACATACACTCTTAAACCTTTAGAAAATTTAATCTTAAAAAACCAAGAGATAGGTAACGAGATTACAACTAATAACTATATCCATGGTGGAACTTTAAGAGGAGCTATTATCTCTCTTTTAGATAGGGAGTTTAGTATTGATACTGAAGCACTTGTTAAAAACTTAAAAGTATCTCAAGGTTTACCTAAAAATCACTTTGTAGCCTCAGCTTCTATTTTCCAAAGTAAATACCCTGTTAAAAATGGAAAGGTAGTTCGTGTTAATAAACTTTTATCTAAAAACTCTGAGGACAAAGTTGATGGTAAAGAGGTTAAATTTGAAAGATATGGTTCTCCTGTTGTTAATGCACATTTTGAAAAATTGATTATAAATAAGCAAAGTGAAATAAATATAGCAATTGATACTGAAACTAAAACTTCTGAAGAGGGGAAACTTTTCAATAAAGAGATTCTTTTAGCTAAGGATATAGAGTTTTCAGGAAAAATAGTTTTAAGTGAGGATATTGCTAAAACTCTTTCGAATAGACACATCTATATTGGAAAGAATAAGAGTAAAGGATTTGGAAAGTGTTTAATAACTTTTGAACCTACAAATGCTAAGAAAGAAAAAGTAGATTCTAATAAACTTGAAAAATTATCAAAAGAGATTGGAACTGATAAAAAATATTTTACAATAGATTTTAACTCGGATATGATTTTACCATTTATAGATACTGTATCTATTGGTGACAAAATTAAAGAACTTTTAGGTTTAGAATCAGTTGTATGGGAAGAAAGCAAAAGTTTTATCAATATAATCTCAATTGGTGGTTATAATCAATTAAATAAAATTAGAAAATCAACAGAGTTTGCCATTGCAAAGGGTGGAGTACTAACTTTTTCAACTACTGAATTTACTAACGACCTAATTGAAAGACTAAACTCTATCCAAGAGAAAGGGATAGGATCTAGAAAGAATGAGGGATTTGGAGATGTTGAAATCAGTAGTAAAAACCATTTGGAGGTAAAGTAATGGACTTATTAAGAGAAAAGGCTTTGAAAATAGTTAATAATAGATCTAATGAAATTATTAAAGAGTTTGTTGAAGGAAAGTTTAACTTTAAAACTGCTACTAAATCTCAATTTGCCACTTTAGAAGGAATTTTAGAACAAAGAAATTTCAACTTAGAGTCTGAGAAAATAGAGGATTTTATACTTCAAAAACTTGAAAAACATAAAAGTGAAGAGTTTTTTAAAGATATATTTAAAAACTATGTTGAAAAAAGAGAGGAAATTTTAGAGTTTTTAAACTCTTCTCAAGAAGATACTACAGTTAAAAATCAAATTTTCAGAGAGGTTTTTTATCTAATTAAAATCAGTTTCAGAAAAGAGAACGCTTTAAAAACTTTGGATATTTAGGGGAGGGATAAAATGAATTTTAGTCAATTTAAAAATAGATATGTTATTACAGGAGAGTTAGTAGTTGAAAATGCTCTTCATATTGGAAGTGGAAAAGTTGAAGGAGACTTTGACTCAGCTTTTATTAAAACAGGAGAAAATGGTTATTACATTCCAGGATCATCTTTTAAAGGTTATTTAAGAAGTAAAGTTGAAGGATTCTTAGTTGGAGCACCTTTTGGATTAAAAGTTGGTACTGATTTGTTAAATGAAGGAGATGTCTTTGGAATATTTGGCTATACAAGTTCTGATATCTCAAAAGATGATAAAGTTAAAGAGAGATTAAGTAAGATATTAGGAAAAGATTTTAAAAATTTCGCTTCTAAGCTTCATATATCTGACTTAAAAATTATGGATAACAACACTAAAGAAGTTACTAGAGATGGTATCAAAATATCTAGAAAAACTGGAGCAACTGTAAAGGGAGCTAAATTTGATTATAATGTTATTGAAAAAGGAAATAGATTTCTTTTGGAAATGACTTTGGAAAATATTGAGGATTATCAGTTAGAAATCATTATGCTAGGATTAAAGGATATCCTTTCTGGTGATTTGTTTGGTGGAAAACTTTCTAGAGGTATTGGAAAATGTAGACTAGAATTAAAATCTTGTAAATTTGTAGATTCAAATGATAAAGAGTCTTTAAAAAACTATATCTTTAAAGGTGACTTAAAAAATAAAGATATAAACACTCTTAATAAAATAACTAAAATATCACTATAGGGGGAAAGTTATGTTTAATGTTAATAAAAACGAGATAAAAATATCTCTTAAAATCACTCCTAAATCTCCCCTTTTAATTAAGGCTAGTGATGATGTTCAGGAGAAAGGAAATTTAATCCAATGGAATATTACAGCTGGTAGCAAAGAACCATTTATTCCAGGTTCAACTCTTAAAGGTATGTTAAAAGATGTTTTCTATACAATTTGGTATGATCACTTTAATTTAGAAGAGAATAAATTTAAAGAGATTCCAGAGGGAAAATTTAAAAATGACGATAAAGTATATGATTATGAAGATTATATGGAGGAAGTTTTAAAAGAAAAAGGAGAGGACATCTTCTTGGAAAAATCTTTAAAAATTTCTAAACTTTTTGGAGCTAAAAATCTTAAAAGTAGACTTCATATAGATGATGCTTATTTTGAAGGTTCTGGAAAAGTTGAAAAAGAGAAACCTAAATCAGTTACACCTATAGACAGATTTACTGGTGGGGCTGTTGTTCCTTTACAATTTGAATATACTTGTGATCCTTTTATAACTGAGGTAGCTATTAAAAATGTAGAAAAGGATGAATTAAAAGCTCTTCTTTTTGCAATAAGAGACAGTATTGATGGTGACATTAGAATCGGTTCTTCTAAAACTAGAGGATTTGGAGAGATTGAACTATCTATTAAAAATATACAATATAAGGAGTTTAAAAATAGCTCTTTAACTTTAGATAGTTCTAATTTTAGTTTAGATGAGAAAAAATCTTTAAAATTAGGGGAAGACTACCTATATAAAGTTTATAAATTGGAAAAAAACGCTATGGAAAATTTTGAAATTCTAAAGAAAGTGGTTGGGTGATTAAAGTGATAAAAAATTTAGATACTGTTATTAATGGATTAGATATAAATGAGAGCTTTAACACTATACTAGTTGATTATGAAAAAAAGAACGGAATAACTATCTCTAAAGATACTAAAGAGTTTCAATCTTTAAAAGATGCAGCTCCTTACAAGTTCTATATATTTAATGATTCTGTTATGGTTTATGGAGTAAAAATTGATGAAGATGAGTACTTTGTTGAAGAGGTAAAATCTAGTGATTTCTCTAATGCTAAAGTAGAAGTTATATTCTTTGATGAAAAAGAGATTACTAAAGTATCTGAGCACTCTATAGGGAAAAAGATTAAATTCCGTAAAGGGTTAATCAACGGAGTTGAAAAAATACAGTTTATTGGACTGGAGGGATAGTTGTGGCAAAAGCAAAAATTGAAGCAATTAATAAAGACGCTAAAAAAGTAACAATAAAAGGTAAAGAATATCAAATTGGAAAAGCTAAGTGGAATGGTGAAAACTTAGGAACTAAGTTAGATGTTGGAGTTGAAATTGAATTTGATATAAAGGGAGCTAACTTAGACTTCAAAAGAGTTGTGTCTTCTGAAGAAAATAGCTTCTCAAAAGGAAATAATAACAATAATAGATTCAGTAATAACAATAAATTTGGTGGCAATAAGTTTGGTGGTAACACATCTAACCAAAGTATTGGGAATATAAAATTTGATTATCCATATAATTTTGTTAGAATTGAAGAGAAAGTTGAAAGAGAAGCAATTAATAAAGGAGAGTTTTCTGGAAAGATAATTTGTACTTTAACTAATAAATCGCCTATATTTTTTCCAGAACCTAAAGGTAATGAGGTAGCTACAAATCACTCTAGAGAGATGTTCTATAAAAAAGATGGAAAGTATATTATTCCTGCAAGTTCTTTAAAAGGTAGCTTTAGAAGTGTTTTAGAAGCTATTTCTAATAGTTGTTTACTTAATATTGAAAGTGAGAGACTTGAAAAAAGACTTGGTGCTGGAGCTTTTAATGATAGAGTTTTTGGAATAATAAAAAGACTCCCTACTGAAAATGAGGAGGGACTTATTGTTGAGGCCACTATTTTAAAAGTTAAAACTGAAGCTCTTCCTTTTGAATACAAAGATAGAAAAGGCAAAGGAAAAGAGAGTATTTATGATTTACCTCTTTCTAATTTAATAAAAAATTATGAACATATCGATAAAAGTAATGATTTTCAAAAGGTTACTAATGGAAAAAAAGATATGGATGGTATTCTTTGGATAAGTTCTGACATTTTCAGTAAGAAACATGAAAAAATACTATATCCAACTCAAAATGGAAAATCATTTAAATTTACCATGGATGAATACAAAGATATCCAATATCTTTTAAAACAAAGAAATGAAAGAGACTTAAAAAAGGGTGGAAAAGAGTTTTATATTGAAAGTATCAAATCTGGAGATCCTATTATTTTCCAAGTTGATAACAATGGAAATGCTAAAAATCTTGCTTTCTCTGAAATCCCAAGATTAAGATACAAATATAGCCCATATGACTTAGTGCCAAAAGAACTAAAAGCTTGTGATACTTTTGAAGATGCTTGTTATGCTTGTAGAATATTTGGAATGACTGGTAATAACAATGAGGATAAAAAAGAAGAGGATAAGGATAAAATCTCTCTTCAAGGTAGAGTTTTCTTTAAAGATGCTACTATTGATAAAGATAAGGCTAATATTCAGTCTAAACCTATTCTTATCAAATCTCTGGGTGAGCCTCATCCTACTTTAACAGGTTTCTATCTAGAAAATGGAACATATGATGATAAAACTAAAATAAGAGGTAGAAAATTCTATTGGCATCATAAAGATAAACTTAATACTGATTATTCTAAGTTTAAAACTTCTATTACTCCTGAAAAAGAGGAAAAGCATAACTCTAGTATTCAGTTCATGAATTCTGGAAACAAATTTAACTTTGAAGTGTCATTTAAAAATTTAAAAGAGGATGAGTTAGGACTTCTTCTTTTAACTTTAGAGTTGGAAAATGATATGCTTCATAAGTTTGGAAAAGCTAAAGCTCTTGGTTTTGGTAGCTCAGAAGTTAAGGTAACTAATCTTTTACTTCAAGCTAAAAACAGATATGAATCTTTTGACTCTTCATATGTTGAAAGTGAAGATAAACAAAAATTTATAGACAGTTTTAAAAATAAATTTAATCTTGAAAACAAAGATCAATGGAAGGACTTAAAAGTTATTCTAAATCAAACTAATAAACTAGATTTCTCTAAGAGTCCATTCCCTGAATCAGAAGATAAAAAAGGACAATTAAATACTCTTAACTGGTTTACTAAAATGAAAAAAGATTTTAAAAACAACTTTAAACTTCCTAAAATTCAAGATTATAAATAGGAGAGGATACAATTGTTTTACAGTTTACTGATAAGGATTAAAGCTCAAAAAAGTGGTGAATTTAAATTTTTTACAGGAAAAAAACTTCATGCTGCTTTCTTAAATATAATAAAAGAAGCTGATGACGAACTTGCTCAAGATCTCCACGATAAAGATATTCCTAAGGAGTTTACAGTTTCAAATATTTTTGGAACAAATAGCCGTGGATTTAAACTTGAAGAGGGAAAAGATTACCTTTTTAGAGCTACCTTTTTAAATGATAAGATATACAAAATCTTCTCTAGTGAAATATGTAAAAACATACTTTTATCAAAGGGGATATTTATTGAAAATATCCCCCTTTCTATTGAAGAGATTATATATAAAGATAATAAGTACTCAGGAGTTATGGATAAAATAGAATTAAAATCTAAAAGATACAAATTAATATTTAAAACTCCTACGCTTTTTAAAAGTGGTGATTTCTTTATAAGATATCCTGAGATTAATCTACTTTTTAAATCTCTTCTAACTAAATATAACCTTTATTCAGAGGAAAAAATTGACGAAAGTATATTACAGTTTTTACATGAAATTAACTACGAGAAGATGGATCTGAAGTTAAAAAGAGAATATTTAAATAAGTTTTTTATAGAGGGATTTGTAGGAGAACTTATTATTAGAATAGATAGTAAAAACAAAGACTTTATTAAAGATATTAACACTCTTCTTAATTTTGCCTTCTATTGTGGCATTGGAACTAAGAGTAGCGTTGGATTTGGTCAAGTTTTAGTTGAAAATTTAGAAGGAGTTGAGAAATAGATGGCAAGTTATATTAATAAAATTAAAGAACTTTGTCCAACATTAGACGAAGTTGGTATAGGATCCATTGATAAATACATATCAAATGAAATTTTAAATTCTGAGGAAGACGATATATTAAATACTTTAAATATAAAAAACATTGAAAAACAACGAAAAAAAATACCTCAAATAGATATCGAAAATATTGATACTTATCTTTCTTTTTTTAGTTTAGCAACTGTTGGAAAATATGAGTACTCGCTTTTAGAAAAAAATATTAAAATTTTTAATAATATAAAAAATATCTATTTTATAGCTACTCCACAAAGTTTACAAGATTGCAAAGAAGAAAAAAATAAGCTTGAAAAAAAATACATAAATGTAAATATAACTATTCTTGAAATTAATCCTAATAACTATGATAATATTTATCATCAATTACTTGTAGAACTTGAAATCTTTGATAAATCAAAAATTCTTATTGATAATACTTTAGGTCCTAGAATTATTGGATATAATCTTTACAAATTCTCAATTGATCAAGGAACTAAACTAATAACATGGCAAAGTAACCAAATTAAGGGCTTTGCAAATAGAGTACCTGGAACAGATACATTAAACTATATCGAATTTCCTCAATTGAAAAATTCAAGTGTCATAAATAATATAAATAATTTAATATTTGAATATAAATTTATGGAGGCTTCTAATCTAGCAAAATCTATCAATAATATGGAGGAATCAATTATTTATAGAGAGTTAGCTGATATTTTTTCTATCAATACTATTTTTGACTTCTTTATTTTTTCTAGTAAAATCAAAAGTTTTTATGATACCTTTAGCTTAAAAAATATTAATCCAAATTTAAAAGAAAAGCTTAATCTTTTAAAGAATGATTTTAAATATCGTTTTGAAAAAAATGAACTTAATATAAAAATAACTTATTTAGTTATCATGTTTGACTTTTATAAAAAGAATTTAAATCTCGCTGAAATTCTAGAAAAAATAGTTCTAGATCTTATTTTTTCAACTATGAATTTAACGAAAGAGGAAGATAAGCAAAAAATTAAAAAATTTTTAGATGATAATTTTGAGGAAAGAGTTGATAGTTCTTATTTATTTAATCTTTTAAGCAATCTATGTTGTACTGAAAATGAAAAAAATGAGTTAACTCATTTAGAGGAGGAAAATTTACCTTATAAATACCTTAAGTATAAACTCCCAAAAACTCTATATTTAGAAGACAATATATTATATTTTGAAAAATATGATATTAAAATTGACTTAAATGAGGAAAGTAAAAAATCATCTGGTGCTAAAAAATTAAAAAATTTAAATTCTGAATCAACTGGTATAAAAAAAATGTTGAGACCTTTATTTGAATCAATTAATAATGAAATCTGTGATTCTGATTTCAGAGAATTTTTTGAAGTTAATGTTAAAACTAATACTACTATTAATACTAGAGTATCTAGACTTAAAGAGGATATTTTGGAAATTAACAATTTTATTTATGACTTTATAAAAGAAAATTACCCAACTAAAGCAATTTATTTTGAGAATAATGAGTTTATTATTTTTGAAAAAATAATAAAAGAATCAGAATTTAAAACAGTTCCAAAAACTGATTTTGAAAAGTTTACTGAGCAAGTTCTTATCCAAGACAAGGAAATCTTAAATAAAAAAAGAAATTTTAAAACAATTGTTAATGTTAATGATGAATATATCTTCAAAATAAATTCTCTACATTTCTAACCTGAAAAAATAGCTAAGTATAAAGAAATTTTATATTTAGCTATTTTTATTTTATGTAAATTCTCAGAATTTTATGTAATAGATATAATTTATAATTATCTTGTAAAACAAATCAAATAAAACTATGGAGGTAATTTATGAAAACTATGACTAAAGGATATGAGGACATTATAAACCATTTTTATCAATTTGACATGAGTGAGTATGACAATAAGGCTGCTAAGAAGTTAAATAATGAATTGGAAAAAGAGAATCAATTTTTAAGAAAAGAGCTTAAGAATTTAGAGAGAGAGTTTGAAAAACTTAAAAATACAAATTTAAAAAATCACTCTTTTGAAGTTTTAAAAGCATCTCTAAAAAATAGATATCCTGATCTTACAGAGGAGAGTATTAAAGCTTTATCAACTGCAGAATATCTGTTTTTAAATGAGAAAATTGATATGGACTACTCACCTATATATATTAACTACGTTAAAGTTCTTGAATTAGAGATCAAAAATAAATTAAACATTTATGATAAGCTAACTTTTGGTGGCTTAATAGAAAAAATTGGAAATCTTTATGAGTTTAAAACATTTGTAGATGTGTTAACAAAAAATAGAATAATTGAGATGAGAAATCGTGCTACTCACTTATCTGATTTAAAGAAAATTGAATGTGGTAAAATTAGAAATCTTTTACTTAACGAAGGATGGCTAGATCGTTTACTATATATTTTGGAAAGCTTTAATAAAGATGAAGTAAAGGAGATTGAATTAAATATCCATATTCTTGATGCTGATGGATGTGAATTTTTTAGAAACAAGTTATACACTGTCTATACTACTCTTGATGATAGAAGAATATTAAGTAACAAAAATATTAAACTTGGAATTTTTAAAGGTAAGGGTAAAGAGATTGAACATAATAATTTAACTTATATATTAATCTAATTGGAGGACTTTATGATAAAAAAACTTTTTTTAATATTTATTTTAATACAATCGGTGGCTTTGAGTGAATGGAACATTATTAAGATTCCTCTAAATAAAGAGGAGACACTTTTTAAAAAGGAATTGATGCTTGAATTAGGTTCAGGTGACAACATATCTCTTTTTATGAATGTTGGCAACGAAAATATCTCTTTTACTATTTTTAAAAAAGATGGGGAAAATCCATTTAAAAAAGATGATACAATTTTTAGATTTAAAGTCGATAACAAACTTATAGAAACTAAGCCAACCAGTGGTAGCACTTTTGGAGATAATGTTACTTTTTCTCTTTCTACACTTCTCATCAGCGGAGAAAAATACAAAGAGATCGTTGAAGCTTTTAAGGACAGTTCTGAGCTAAAGATTTTGATAATGAATAGTAGCGGAGTTAAAATGCTTTTTGATATATCTCTTGATAGTTTTAATAGGCAAATTCATGAGCTAAATTTTTAAAGTATTTTAGGAGGAAAAATGGATAGTAAAGAATTTGAAAAATATATAAAATCTAGTATAGGAATAGGGCTATTAATATTTTGTATATTTTTAGCTTTCTTATTTCCTATACCTGCTATTATACTAGTTGCTGTATGTAAAGTTTTCAAAGGATTAAAATAAAAAAGATAGATTTGTAAATATTTAATTAAAAATTTAAAAGCTAATATATATGTTTGTTATTATATAGGGATTTTTGAGATGTAGCAAAGCTACATCTCTTTATTTTATATATTAATCTGTTCATATACTATTTTTATCTCTTCCCTTATACTGTTTTCAGCAATCTTTTCTATCAATTCTTCAAAGGTTACCCAATTTAGAGTAAGTTTTTTTATATTTTCTTGTATTAATGAGTCTAAATCTTTCTCTTCTTTCCAAGGTAGCTCTGATTTTATCATTTCAAGCTCTCTTAGAATTATACTTGAATCTGAACTATATTCTCCATATTTATACCCGTAAAATCTTGAATTTAATTTTTCTTCATAACAGTCTTTATATTTTTTAGGAGTAAGTAAAGTTACATATATTTTATCTATTGATTCTGGATTAAAACTAAAATATAGTGCGTTATCAATAACTCTTTGAAGTTGATTTCTTATAGTGCAATACTTTACTCCTACTGAAATATCACTATCCCACTTTGCCTCTAAAAATAAAAAGTGTTTCTCTTGATTTTTATAATCATATTGAATGCCTGATTCAGTTCCTTCTCTCTTTTTAATACTTCCCATAGCTAAATCTAAATTAGTATTTCCTTCATATTTTCTTTGACTATAAGGTTGCGCCTCTAAAAATAAAAAAGGATTATTGTGACTTACTCCTGTAAGTAATTCATAAAGTTTCTCTTCTTCATTAGCATCAGAATAAGCTCTTACAATTTTGTACACTAATAAGGCTTCATCTTTTGTTTCTAATATCTTATTTGATAAATTATCATCTAATTTTTTTGAACAAATTTCATTCATTTATATTCTCCTATTATTACCTCATAATTTCCAAGATTAATATTTAACAAATTCATATTTTTATTGCATTTTTTAACAAAATAACTATATTTTTTTGAGATAAACCATAATATTTTTTTAAGTCAAGTAGAAAGCTGCTACGAATAATAATCTTTTATTATTCTCTTAAAATTTCATATCATATCTTTTTATCAATTTATTTATATAGTCTATAGATTATTTTTATATAATTTTTTCTATTTTTTGAATGATTATCTAAATTTGCATAAAATCCTTTTGGCAAAATTTGATAAACTTTTTTCTCACTCTTATTAGACCATCGATGCCGAGATAAAGCTGCTCTTCCCCAGTCTATGATTAATCTCTCTTCATATATTTCTAATTCGCTACTTTTTTTCATATCTTTATAATAAAAATATTCATTAGCTTGTACAAATATACTCGAATCATTATTTATGATTGGAAAATCTATTCTTTGCATCCTACCTTCAATCAATTGTTTTAAGTCTATCTTTTTCTCTCTTTTCTCTATCTAAACTAGTATTATGCTTATTCAATATAGAGGTACCTTAATATATAACAATTGTCAAATTAATATCAATATAAAAAATGACTTCCTATAATAGCTTAACACTATCGTAGGAAGTCATATATTTTAAAACTCTCTTATATTTTTTAATTTTTAGTTATTTTTATTTTTAAAACCTCTTCTTTTTGTTCCTTTTGAGCATCAAAGGTTATATCTTCAATTTTAAATCCATACTTTTTTAATTTTTCATCTATTTCGGTAGAAAACTTTCTAATCAGTTTTTCTGTTTCTAAATTTAACAAAATTAATGCCCCCATCAATATTATTTTTTATTTTTCTTTCTAAACTCCCAAGGTGGCGTAGGATTTTTCTCTTTCCATAACCCTAACCCTTCTAATTTAGCTTTTTCTTCAGCAGCAGCAAATTCTAAATTTTTCTTAGAATATTGCTTATACCACCAAGCATTTCCTGTTTCTAACATGTAAAGATTTACATTTTTTCCGTTATAATAAACCTCTCCAACAACTCTTCCATATTGATCTTTATCCTTAACATCAATCTCTACAATTTTACCATCTATCATCTTTTTTAAAACATCTAAAGACTTTATTCCATACTCTTGCTTTTTTTCTGGAGCATCAATTCCATAAAATCTAACTCTAACTTTTTCTCCATCTTTTAAAACAGTTATCGTATCTCCATCTGCAACTTTTATTACTTTTCCTGAAAAAGCAAAAGACAGTGTAGTTAATAAAAATGCTATTAATAAAATAATTATTTTTTTCATAATTTTAACCTCCATCCATAAACTTACTTTTTATTTTTATAGTTCTATTATTTACTTTTTTTTAAAATACTTAATTCGTATTCTAATTCTTTTATCTTTTGATAATATTCAGCTATCTTTTTTTCAATCTTTGTAATTTTATCAAAATCATTATATAAAATTTCTGCTTCTTCAATTTCGGGTATTCTATCTTTCGGGTTACCCGAAAGATTAACTTCAATCTCTTTTGCTACTAATACTGGCTTTTCAGCATTTACAATTTCTAATATTTCTTTAACATCTACTTTATCTTTTATTTTAGAAATAGTTTTTATAGCTTTTTCTGGTATTTCAAATATTCTCTCATTCTCAACTTCCATAAATAATTCATTTCTTTTAAGAAGCATATATACAAAATCTTTTTTAAACCCCAATACTTCAAACCATTTTACAAATGATCCTGTCTTTGCAGATGCTAATGTTTTTTGAGCTTCATAAAATATCTTTGATAAGGCTATAGTATTTTTAGAAAGTTCATTTGCATGATGAATTGCTTTCTCTTCAAATAGAATCATTTGTTCTTTCTGTGTATTTTCAAGCTCAAACTCATCATAATTTAATATTGGATTATATTTTTCTTTAATTTCAACTATCTCTGTTGTTTCTATATTAGCTTTTGGAATATTAGTTTCTTTAAATTTTTCTCCTAATTTATTTGCTATTTTTACATTAATCTTTTTCATTAAGACACCACCCTAGCAATTTCTATTAAATTATTTTGTATTTCATCTATCTTTTTTGAACTACTCTCTAAAATAGTTTTTCCTTGATGTGTTAATTCAGATAAAAATGCCATTTGAGGTATAGGTTCAGCAAAATAAATTGAGTTCCCTTTTAAGAAATCTCCTAATATATTTTTCCAAAATTTTTCTGATTTTGTTTTAGAAAATTTGTTTGGTACTATTGCTTTTACTTTTGCTAAATCTACTTCATTTGATAGATTCAGGATTCCTTTACAACTTGCTGTATCAAGCATTGTCGGTATTACTATACTATCTGCTAGTTCTAAAAAGCAACTATCTATATTTAGTATTGGAACTGAATCTATTAAAATATAGTCATATTCATTTTTTAACTTTTCAATTAATATTTTTAATTTTTTATCAAATCCCCTTTTAAAATTACTACTTGTTAATGGAATATAGTATAGATTTTCTCTTAAAGCTATCATATCTCCATCACCTTTATCTAACCAATTTTCTAACCCCTCATCAAATTCAACATCAACACCTGCATATAACATAACATTATTTTGTGAATCAGACGTTAAAACTAGTATTTTATTATCCTCTATATTTGAAAGGATATGAGCTAATTGCAAAGTAAGCCATGATTTACCAACTCCACCCTTATTATTTTTTATTGTAATAACTTTTCCCATATTTCCTCCCTATTTCAGTTTCTCTGCGATGGTCTCATTTATCTCATCTATTGTAAGTTTTTTTAGAATAAATCTAGTCCCTAATTCTTTTAAAGTTTCTCTTTTAATTTCTATAATTTTTTCATCTGTTAAATTAAGAATCATTTTGTACATATCGATACTTTTATTTATTATATCGTTAAATACTTCCAACTCTAAAACTAAATTATCATTATTTTGAACCTTTTTTTCTTGAACCTCTTGAATATCTTGAATTTCTACTTTTTTAACTTTATGTAAATTATTTTTTTCGATATACTTGTAAATTAAACTATTTTTAGCAACACTAAATGCCATTTGTTGAATTTTTGTTTCTTGTCCACACTCTTTAATATACTCTCGATATGTTTTTTCTTCAATATCTTTTTTTATATTATCAGGTGAATCATTATAAAATTTAACTATACTTTCATCTATTTCATCTATTTTGTTCACTTCTTCTTTTTGAACTATAGTAGCAGGTAATCTTTCGCTACTTTCTTTAATTAAAATATCATCAGCCCAATTATTTTCAAGAGCTTTTAAAAAATATGCTCTAGGACTAGTCACTTTTTTTTGATTGGACATATAGATAGCTGTAGCTTTAACTTTTTCATAACCATAGTTTTCTATTGTATCTTTTATAATTTTAGGCATAGATTTCAAATTTTTAGCTTTAGATGGCATTTTCTCTAAAATATCAAATATCATTTCACTTGTTACAGCAATTGATGGTTTTATCTCTTCTATATTTTTCTCTGTAAAACTTATAGCTAGATTATTGTATATATTTTTAAGATCTTTATTATCTTCATCAAATCTCTCTTGCTTTAAAATATTATGAGTTTCATCAAAATATATTTCAACATCTGATTCTAGCCACGTTGACGTTTTGATAAATTTAAAATCTTTTATAAGATGTTTTTGTTTTAACTCATTAAAAGCTTTTTCTAAAGTTTTTATTGTTGTAGATAAAGTTTTTTTCTCATATTTTAAAGGGATTTTTTTTATTAACGCAAAAACTGATTCTCTAACATATAATTCTTCAAATCTTATTTTTTCAATAAGCATGTATAATGTTCTTGAAACACTAGAGTTTATATCTAAAAGAATATCTGAATCGTATACTAAATAACCTCTTTTCACGATATTTTTGTAAAAGTGGTCGGAAATTCTTATAATATAAACCTCTCTAATACGCCCATCTTTTATTGTGTTTTTTATATTTTCATTTCCTGACAAATCTAATTTTTTTGCTTTAAATGTCAATATTGGTGTGCTCACTTCTTCTTTTAAAATAGCATTCATTTCATTAGAATACATTGTATTTTTAAAATTATAACTAGTTTCAGATAATCTTAACAATGCTCTTTTTATTTCACTAATATAATTATTGGAATGAGTTTTTACTGCATCTTTTATCTCTTTAGCAGTAACAATAAATTCTTGCGTCATACCTTTTTCTTTCATTAATTTCATTAGGGCAATAAAAACTCTTTCTTCTCCTTCTCCTGGAATTAACTCTCCACTCGATGGTTTAACTGTAATGTAGGTATCTCGGTTCTTATTGAAAAAATAAGTCGTTATTTCGTTCTTTTTTCTTTTTGTATTTTTACTAAAAATTGGAAACTGTACTATGTTCATATCCATACGTACTAAAGCTTTATTTTTTATATATCGTTCATCTATAGATATATCTTCTTCCAAGTAATATGTGGGGCCTGTATCTATTGTTTCTATAAAATCTGTTCCATCTGTCTCAATTAAATCATTTATTTTTTTAGACATATTTATCTCCTTGTTTTATATAAAAAAGACCCAAATTAACAAGGTATAAGTTATAAAATTTCATCAAACTATATCTTGTTCATTAAGAATTTTCTATATAATAGCATATATTTATCAAAAAATATAGAGTTTTTAGGAAAAATATACCTTATTCATTATGAAAAATTATATATAATAAATATATACCTTATTAATTTGGATTATATATCTTGTTAATTTGGATGGTTATCCTTGTTAATTTGGATTATAACCCTTGTTAATTTGGATTATAACCCTTGTTAATTTGGATTATTAATATCGACAAAAAAGTCAATAAAATCAATAACAAAATAGATAAAATACAT
>OGMJ01000159.1_pt1 | contig 47158 bp, 50 predicted proteins | sample 1573181 | NCBI WGS metagenome assembly OGMJ01 (sample SAMEA2582004, study PRJEB24529) | metagenome | biome: Human gut stool | place: China | collected 2011
AAATAATAAAAAAAATTGACTTTCTCGTTTATAACGTGTATACTAAACTTGAATATTTCACTTTGTTATTTTTTTTAAAAAACAATCACGTTATAAACGTATAATATTTATACTACTTTTTATAGAATTTGAATTTTATAAATAAAAATATTTTTTATAAATTTAGGGAGGATTAAATGAGAACTAAAGAACAAGAATTAGAATTTCAAGTTAAGGAGATATTTAATGAATTTTATAAAGAAAGAATGATTAATGAAAAAGTGACATCTTTCACTGTTGAAGAAAATGAGTTAGATGGAATGCTATCTATTGAAATTGATGAAAAAAATAAAGGTAAATTTTATCACAATGATTTAGATGATGAAATTTTTTATAAATTTATAAGGCGAAAAGATAAATTCATTCTGATATTTATACAATTAGAAACTCTTAAAAATGGGTGTTGCTCATGAGAAAGCCAACATTGATTGATGATGCTCTAAGCTTAACGATGGGGACAACTGGAGTGCTTTTGGAAATTGGGACTACTGTAGAAAAAGATTATAGAATAGATGCCTTAGATGATGCAAGAAGAACTATTTATATTGAAAAAACTCAGGATGCAATTAAAAGACTAAAAAAATTTGCTGAACAATTCAAGGATCAAACTTTTTCTAATTGGGTAAATAGATACTCAAACTTTTTAGAAGTTGACTTAGAAAAGCAACTCCATTATGAACAACTTAGCGATGATTTAAGAGATATTCTTTACAACAACATTTCATATAGAACTGAACAGTTAAAAAATGAAAATCAAAAATTTGAAATGAAATTCTTTGAATTAAATATCAATAAAGTTGGATAAAGAGGTCAAAATGAAAAAGTTACAAAAAATAAAAAAAGAGATTCAACATAAATGTTAAACCCCCACTAGCAATTGGAGTATAACATTGAACCTCTTAAAATGTCAAGGGAGGAATTTAAATGTCATTAAAATTTTATGAAAATATGGTTGCTGCATCTGTTGTAATAAGAGGAAATAGAATGGTTTTTACTGGATGTAATATAGCTGAAATTTTTGAGAAAATAGGAGTGGAACTATGCAAATAATAGCAATTAAAAATAATAAAGGTGGAGTAGGAAAATCTTGGATAACTTTACAACTAGCTCATGGACTACAACACGTAACAGGTAAAAAAGTCTTAATTTTAACATCTGATAACCAAAATAATATTTTAGAGTATGCTGGAAAAGAAAAAATAGAATTAGGATCTGGTTTAGAATCTTGGATTTCAAAAGGGACTGGTGACATTGTTAGACTTCGTGATAACCTGTTTTTTATCCCTCTAAAAGCTTCTCATATAAATAGTGCTTCTAAAGATAAGTTAAGCAAATTTATAGAAAATATGAAGTCTGAGTATGGATATATTTTAATAGACTCAACACCTATGATTGGAATTGACCAAATATTTGTTGATTTAGCTGATAAAGTGATTGTACCTGGATTTGCTGATAAAGTTACAATAAATTCTATAACTGCAATGCTGGAAAATATCCAACTTTCAAAATTATCAGCAGTTATAATCAATAAATGGGGTAGAACTGCAAAAGAAAAAAAATATTATAAAGGATTACAAGATGTTTTAAATGGAAATGATATATTTTTAACTGTTCCAATATCTCAATGTGCAACTATTGGTAAACTTATTGATGAAGGTAAAACAATATGGGAAACAGACAATAAAAAGATAAAAGCTACTCAGGAAGTGTTTATATCTGTATTGGAGGCTATTTTATAATGAAATCACTCGAAAGTTTAAAAAATAAAGTACAAGAAGATTATAAAAGTAGATTTGACTTTGATAAGTACCAAGTTTCAGCAAACGACAAAGACGTAATTATTCAAAATGAAGCCATTATATTTAGAAACTTTAGAGCTATGTCAGAATCTTTATATAAAGTTTGTAAAGCACTCTATGAAAACTCTTTGAAATTAAAGGCAGATGGCAGCTTTATGGAATGGTATGGCGGAATAGGATTAAGTAAAGATAAAGTAAGCGAATTGCTTAGAAGATATGAATTATATATGCACTTTAATGATAAAAAAGAATGGGTTACATCACTATCAGTTAGAGCTATTAAAATGTTATCTAACAATGAATTAGATATAAAAATACTCTACGATTTAGCTGAATTACAGTTAAATAAAACAGAAGAAATAAAAATATTTTTAGATGCCAGAATGAATGAAAATAAAGAAAATATAATTGAAATAGAGGAAAATGGAAACTACAAAGTTAATCCAATAATCCAAAAAGAAACAAAAAAATGCGTGAACTATAAAAATTTTGAAAAGCTTGAAAAAAACATTGAAAAAATGGACGCAAGACAAATTATGCAAACCGAAAGAGAAATTGAATCTCTTGAAAATTATTTGAAAAGTTTTAAAAAGGCATTAGCTGATAGAAATAAAACTTTTGAGAATAAAAATAATTTAACACTGGTGATTAATGATGGAACTGTTAAATAGAGATAAATTGGTAGAACTTATAAACGAATCTAAAAGTGTATATTCTTTTGAAAATACACTTTTCATTAAAACTAAAAAGAAAATTTGGATAGCTAGAGGAGTAACTGATAAATATATAAAATTTGCAGTTAATTGTTATCATGACAAATTATCAAGAGATCTAAAAAAATTACTTGATGAAAGTGACGAATGTGAAAGAGTCATAAAAAAGTACTATAAACATTGGTCAGTACAACGCATGGCTAATATGTTAGGAATATCCCATTATAAAGTTTGCATTATTATAGATAAGTTAATATCAAATGGACAAATTAGTAGAAATAAAAAGAAAAAAACAAAATGGGGAGCCTTCATAAAAGAAAATTATAAAACTATGGATAAAAAAATGCTAATGGAAGTTACTGGAATGAGTAGAACTGGAATAGCTAAAGCAATAGCAAGGATAAAAGCTGAGGAGGAACAAAATGAGCTTAGGTAAAAAGTTAAAAGAAATATATGGTGATAGAAATATAACTATTCTAGTTAAATTCACAGAGGAATGCGATGGGTACATTCAAGAACAAGCTAAAAATCTATACATAGATATGAAAAAAATTGAAGCTGTGAAGGATAGAAATCAAAAATTTAGATTTCAAACACAAATGAAAACAAATATAAAATTATTTTTAAAAGAGATTTTCGATAATATAATTCCTTCCCCAAATTTAGTAGCTTTTTATACTGCTGTGGAATTGGATATACTTATATCTAAGTTTTTAGGTACTGAGATAGCTTTTGAAAAAGAGGTTCAAGTTAATGATAAGTTAAAGAGTGATTATAAAACAATGACATCACAACTTAGAGAATCAATTACTTTAAAGTTACCACAAAAGTTAGAGTTTTCAAAAGAAGTTATAGATAGTTGGAACTCATCTACTAAGTATCTCGGCAAAATGATTATGAGAATGTTTAAATACAATGAATTCATGTATAACCATGATCACTTAGTTGAGCTTTTAGAAAATACAAATGAAAGTTTTTCTAAAAAATATGCTTTAGAGTTTGATAACTCTGACTTTATTGATGAAAAAAATGTATGTAAAGAGATTTATTATAGATTTTTCATAATTCAAGACTTAGTTGAAGGATATAAAGAAAAACTAAAAGAACTCCTTCCAGATGATTTTGATAAAGATATGAAGTACCTAAAAACTACTATTACCAAATTAAAAAAATCTTTAGAGCTTACTAAAGTTGAAATAGAGAATAAGGTTCCAGTTAAACCTAAAAAAGAAAATAAGTATTCAAAATTTGTTGGTATGAATTTAAAAAATTGGAAAAGTATGGAGGCTAGATAAATGTTGACAATGCACGAATTTGATGAATATTTAGGAAGTTGTATACTATGTGATGATTCTGAAACCAAAGAAGAATATATAGCAAATAACGCTTGTGATGATGATGAAGCAAAAGAACTTGCAAGTGATTGGGATTTTGTTTGTGAAGAATATCAGGAGTATTTGAATACTTACGAGAAAAAAATAGGTTCTAATCTTAATTACAATTCAGATGAAGCTATTTGTAGATTTTGTGGACACGAGAATAAAAATTATTGAAATCCATATAGGTTAATGATTTCGAACGCGTTCGAAATGAAGGGAGAAATAGATGAATGAACTATTGAGAGTAGATGAAGTTATGGAGATTTGTAAAGTTAAAAAATGTACTGCATATAAACTAATAAAACTTGTAAATGAAGAGATGAATAAAGAAGGGTACCTAACTATTACTGGCAGAGTAAACAAAGAGTTTTTATTTAAAAAAATAGGTTTTAAAGGAGAAGAAAATGCCAGCAACTAAAGATAAAAACGGGACTTGGATATCCCGTTTTTATTATATAACTCATACAGGTGAAAGAAAACAAAGTTTTAAAAGAGGTTTTAAAACTAAAAAAGAAGCTTTAGAATACGAAAGAGAATTTTTAACAAGTCCTGATGCTAATATAACCTCTACATTTGAAGAGATGTGCAAACTATATTTAGATGATATTAGTTGTAGAGTTAAAGCCAGTACAACTAATCTAAGGCAAGTGGTCTTAAAACAAAGAATCCTTCCATACTTTAAAGATAAAAATATATCTGAAATCACTCCTAACGATGTTAGACTCTTCCAAAATCTTCTTATGAAAGAAACTGAGTATAGTCAAACCTATCTAAGATTAATAAATTCAACCCTTACTGCTGTATTTAACTATGCTGTTAAGTTTCATAAATTAGAATCTAATCCAGTTACAAAAGCTGGAACAATTGGAAAATTGAGAACAGAGATTGAAATATGGACTATAAATGACTTTAAAAGAGTTAGTGAAGCGGCTTATGATAAAAGAATTGATATTTATACAATATTAAATATTCTTTTTTATACTGGAATGAGAATAGGTGAGCTTCTTGCATTAGAATATGGAGATGTAGATTTTAGAAAAAAAACTATAAAAATTAATAAAACACTTTCTAGAATAAATGGTGAAGATATTGTAACTCCACCAAAAACAGATAGCAGTATAAGAGAAATCATGATAAATGATTCTCTATTAGAAATAATAAAAGTTTACTCTAGAAAAATATACGCTTTAAAATTAGAAACAAGATTATTTAGATTACACCAAACTAACATAAGAAAGCAAATAAAAAAATTCGCTACTGAGGCTGGCGTTAAAGAAATTAGAGTTCACGATTTAAGACATTCACATGCTTCATTATTAATTCATCTTGGTGTTAATCCATTAGCTATATCAAAGAGATTAGGACATGAAAAAGTTGATACTACCTTGAATGTATACTCCCATCTGTACCCAGACTCTAGTGAAAAAATTATTGCAATGTTAGAAGAGTTATGATATTATAGTCTTAATATTTTAAGAGCATTTTAAGAGCAGTACCCATTGACCTTTTAAGGTTTTCAATGGAAATTAAAGAATTACTCATATATATCCGTAATACGGTCGGAAGTTTCTACGGCTAACCTTAAATTAGCCACTATGGGTGAAATAAATAGATTTTTTAGTCTAGTTTTTTTAGATTATCTATTTTTCACTTGTAGAAGATGAAAAAGGATAATCTTTTTTTATTTTCTACAATAGTTTAATCCCAAATATATATTTGAGTAAAATTCAAAAAAGAATTTTAGGAGGATTATTATCAATGAAAAAAAACAGATCACCTTATCACTTAGATGGAGTTCCAGAGTTAAAAACAGCTTTACCTTTAGGTTTACAACATATTTTAGCAATGTTTGTAAGTAATATTACACCTATCATAATCGTTGCTGGTGTTTTAGGAATTTCATCTGAGCAAAAAACGCTTCTTATTCAAGCTTCAATGTTTGTTGCAGGGTTAAATACTTTAATTCAAGCATATACTCTTGGTCCTATTGGAGCTAAACTACCTATTGTTGTTGGAACTAGTTTTGCTTTTGTTCCTGTTGCTATCTCTATTGGAACAAGATATGGTTTTGAAGGAGTATTAGGTGCTGCATTAATTGGAGGAATTTTTGAAGGACTTTTAGGTCTTATTATAAAAAGGGTAAGAAAGTTTTTTCCACCTATTGTTACAGGTGTTGTTGTTCTTTCTATCGGTCTTTCTCTTTTACCTGTCGGGATTAAAAGTTTTGCTGGTGGTGTTGGTGCTCCAGATTTTGGTTCTGTTGAAAATTTACTTATTGGAACGGTTGTTCTTATTACTGTTGTTTTCTTTAAACAATTTACAAAAGGTATCTTAAGTACTGGTTCTATATTCATTGGAACAATTGTTGGTTTTATTGTAGCTTTAATATTTGGAAAAGTAAATTTACAACCTCTTATTCAAGCTGATTATCTTACTGTACCAAGACCTTTAATGTTTGGATTTGCGTTTCATTTTGATGCTATTTTAGCTATGATTTTAATGTTTATCGTTTCTGCTGTTGAAACTGTTGGAGATATGTCTGGGGTTACTATGGGTGGTGCTGGTAGAGAAACAACTGATAAAGAACTGTCAGGTGGAATCCTTGCTGATGGACTTGGAAGTGCTTTAGCTGCAGTATTCTCTGTTTTACCTACTACATCTTTTAGTCAAAATACTGGTATTATTGCTATGACTGGTATTATGAGTAGATTCGTTGTTGCAACTGGAGCTATGTTCCTAGTTGTTGGAGCTTTTATCCCTAAAATAGGTGCTCTTTTCACAATCATTCCTGCTAGTGTTATTGGTGGAAGCTTAGTTATGGTCTTTGCTATGATTTCAATAAGTGGTATCAATTTAATTACTAAAGAACCTTTAAAAGGTAGAAATTCTGTTATATTAGCTGTTTCGTTAGGACTTGGATATGGACTTGGAAATGTTCCTGAGGCTCTAACTGTTTTCCCTGAGAGTATAAAACTTATATTTGGTGGATCTGGAATTGTTGTTTCTGGTACAATTGCTGTATTCTTAAATATAATTTTACCTCCAGAGAATGAAACAGTTGAAGAAAAAGTAACTGAAGAAGCTAAATTAGCCAAAAAAGTTGCTTAATAAATTAGATTAATTGGAGGTTTTAACTTGTTTTCTTTTTCAAAATTTTTTCTAGCCTCTTCTCTTGAAGAAGCTTATTCAGAACTTTTAAAAAATAAAAAAAATATTATTCTAGGTGGAACTTCTTATTTAAGAATGGGAAATACCTCTTGGAATACAGCTATTGATTTATCAAATTTAAATTTAAATTATATTTTAGAAAAAGAGGATTTTATTTCAATTGGCGCTATGACTACTTTTAGATCTCTTGAAACAAACTCTCTTTTAAAAGATTATTTTGGAGAAATTTTTAATACTGCTTTAAAGGATATTATTGGTGTACAATTTAGAACAAATGTAACTGTTGGAGCAACAGTTTTTAGTAAGTATGGTTTCTCTGATTTAATTCCAGTTTTACTTGCTTTAGATAGTAAAGTTAAGCTTTTCAATGGTGGGATCTTAACATTAGAGTCGTTTTTAAATGAATCAGATATTAGAAGAGATATACTAGTAGAGATTTTAATACCTAAAAAAGTTTGTAAAACATCTTTTCAATGTGTAAGAAAAAGTAAAACTGATTATTCTATTATAAATTTAGCTATTTGTAAATTTGATAATAGTATAACTATTGCTGTTGGATCAAGACCTGGAAAAGCTATATTGGCTAGAAAAACTATGGATATTTTTAACCATAGTGAAAATATTGAAAATGAAATTATCAATGCTATGAAATATATTGGAAATGAAATTCCTTTAGATTCAAATATGAGAGGTTCAAAGTCTTATAGAGAACTTCTTCTAGCAGCATTACTTAGAAAAGGAATTCAGGAGGTTTTAAATTAATGTTATTAACAACTACTATAAATGGTAGAAAAAAAGAGATTCTTATAAAAGATGACGATTATCTACTTGATGTTTTAAGAAAAGAGGGATACCTAAGTGTTAAAAGAGGTTGTGACACTGGAGCTTGTGGTTTATGTACAGTTCTTTTAAATGGTTCTCCTACACTTTCTTGTAGCACTCTTGCAGCTAGAGCACAAGGAAAACAAATTTCTACAATTGAACATTTTCCAGTAGAAGCTAAAAAATTTGCTTCTTTTATGACTAGCGAAGGGGCTGAACAATGTGGTTTTTGTTCTCCTGGATTCACATTAACTGTTATTGCAATGATTAAAGAATTACAAAACCCTACTGATGACGAAATTATGCATTATTTAAATGGAAATCTTTGTAGATGTAGCGGATATGTATCTCAACTTAGAGCAATTAGAAATTTTATGGAGGAGATAAAAAATGAAAATTGTTAATACATCAGTTAAAAAAGTTGATGGTATGGGAGTTGTTACAGGAAATCCTGCTTATACTGAAGATTTAATTTTAAATAATAATGTTTTAACTATAAAATTATTAAGATCACCTCATCCTTTTGCTAAAATTAAAGCTATTGATGTATCAATAGCTTTAAAGGTTCCTGGTGTTGAAGCTATCTTTACACATAATGATACTCCTAAAACTAGATTTACCTTAGCTGGACAAAGTTTCCCTGAACCATCTCCATATGATAGAAGAATTCTTGATGAATATGTTAGATATGTTGGAGATCCTGTAGCTATTATAGCTGCTGAAGATGAAAGAGCTGCTGATAAAGCTATGAAACTAATCAAAGTTCAATATGAAGTTTTAGAACCAATTTTAGACTTTGAAAAATCTATTGATTCTCATATTATTATTCACCCAGAAGAAGTTCATACTAATTTTGAAATTGGTTATGAAAGAGAGAGAAATATAGCCTCTAAAGCTTATGCTGAAAAACCTGGTGTTGATGAAGGATTTGAAAATAGTGATATTATTCTTGAAAGAACATACTATACTCAACCGCAAATGCATGCTATGATGGAGACTTATAGATCTTATAGTTACTTTGATGTTAATGGTAGATTGACAACAGTAAGTTCAACACAAATTCCATTTCATGTTAGAAGACACTTAGCTAGAGCTTTAGAGATGCCTAGTAGTAAAATAAGAGTTATTAAACCTAGAATAGGTGGTGGTTTTGGTGGTAAGCAAACAGCTGTTTGCGAAATTTATTCAGCTTTTGTTACTTTAAAAACAGGAAAACCATCTAAAATAGTATACAACAGAAAAGAAACACATACTTGCACAACTACAAGACATGGAATGAAACTTGATGTTAAAATAGGAGCAGATACAAATGGAAATATCAAAGCTATTGATATCAATGTTTTATCAAATGCTGGTGCTTACGGTGAGCACGCCCCTACAGTTACTTCTCTTGTTTCATACAAAACTTTTCCTCTTTACGATACTGTACCTATGAGATTTAATGCTAATATTGTTTATTCTAACACTATGAATGCTGGTGCTTTTAGAGGATACGGAGCTACTCAAGGAACTTTTGCTGTAGAATCTATTGTTAATGAATTAGCTCATCATCTAAAACTTGATCCTACTGAAGTTAGAATGAAAAATCTTGTTGAACCAGGTGAAGGAAAGTATATTACAAGTGGTGATATTAAAAAATGTATTGAAATTGGTAAAGAAAAATTTAATTGGGCAGAAAAATCAATTCCTAGAGAAGTAGCTCCTAATAAAGTTAGAGCTGCTGGAATGGCTGTTACAATGCAAGGATCTGGAATTGGTGGTATTGATACTGCTGCTGCAACAATAAAGCTTGGAGATAGAGGTGATTTTAATCTTATGGTTGGAGTTACTGATATGGGACAAGGATGTGATACGGTTCTTACTCAAATGGCTGCCGAAGTTTTAGAAGTTCCTATGGATAGAATCTCTATTCATTCAGCTGATACTGATTTATCTCCATATGATCCTGGAGCATATGCATCTAGTGGTACTTATGTTACTGGAAATGCTGTAATTATTGCTGCAAATAATATGAAAGAGGAAATTTTAAAAGGTGCATCTAAAATGTTCAATGTTGAAATTGGTGATATTGATTATCTTGGAACTGAGCTAAAAATAGCTGACAAAATTATCTCTTTAGAAGAGTTTGCTCAACGTTCTATCTCTTTTGAAGGAATGAATCAAATTACTACAACTGGAACTTGGGGAGGAGAAACTTCTCCGCCACCATTTATTGCAGGATTTGCTGAGGTCGAAGTAGATACTTTAACAGGAGAAGTTGAAGTTACTGACTACCTTTCTGTTGTAGATTGTGGAACTCCTATCAACCCGAACTTAGTTCAAGTTCAAGTTGAAGGTGGAGCTGCTCAAGGAATAGGACTTGCTCTTTTTGAAGATATTAAGTATGATAAAAAGGGAAGAGTTATGACCGACTCTTTAATGCAATATAAAATTCCTTCTAGACTTGATTGTAAAAATATAAGAGTTGAATTTTCAAACTCTTATGAAAAAACAGGACCTTTTGGAGCTAAATCTGTTGGTGAAGTTGTTGTAAATACTCCTGCACCTGCTATTGTAGATGCTGTATATAAAGCAACTAAAGTTAGAGTTAGAAATTTACCTGTAACATCTGAAAAAGTTTTAATGGGAATTTTAGATATCTAAAACTATTCAAAGTGGGAGGAGATTTTTATGTCAGAACTTTTTAATATCATTAAAGGAGATATTATATCTATTACTGGAGCTGGTGGTAAAACTTCCTTAATGTTTTATCTAGCAAATCAATTAAAAAAAAGAGGAACTGTCTTAATAGCTACAACCACTAAAATATTTAAACCAGAGAGCACAGAAAATAATAGTTTTATTTTCATATATCCTGAGGAGATAGATTTTATATCTCCTCAGGATAATTTTATACACATTTTTTGTCCAAAGATTGAAAATGATAAAATTGATAGTGCCTCTTTTGAAGAGTTAAATAAATTTAAAAATCGTTTTGATTTTATTTTAATAGAGGCTGATGGAAGTGCTAGTAAAGCTTTAAAAGGATGGAAGAATAACGAGCCTGTAATTTATCCTGCTTCTACTAAAACTATCGCTATTATTGATATAACAGCTTTACATAAAGAGAAAAATGAAAATACTATTCATAGATTTGATCTTTTTCAAAAACAATATTTTAATTCTAATAAAACTATTGAAAAAAATGATTATATAGGTTATATTAATTCAAATACCTTTTTTAAAGGAACTTCAAATGAAAAAATACTATTTTTTAATAAAATTGAATCTATTGATTTATTTGAAGAGTTTTTTAATATTGTAAATAAAGTTAATATTACCTCTAAAATCTATTTTGGATCTATTTTTAAAAATGAATTTTTTTCTTTTAAAAATATTACCCCAATTGTTTTAGCAGCAGGTTTTTCAAAAAGATTTTTAGGCGATAAATTGAATTTTAAATTGGTTAATGGAAAAACCATATTAGAGCAAACTCTTTTAAATATCTCTCAAATAAATTTTAAAGAGAAAATACTTATTGGAAAAAACTCTTTTCATGATGAGCTAAGTCATAAATATGGCTATACCTATATAATCAATCCTAATCCTGAGTTTGGTCAAAGTTACTCTGTTATATTAGGAACTTTAAACTCATCTTTATCTGGTTATCTATTTATTCCAGGAGATATGCCCTTCCTAACAAAGAGCACTCTATTAAAATTGATATATGAATTTCAAAAATATAATCAAATTATAGTTCCATTTATTGATGGAAATAAAAAGGCTCCTGTACTTTTTCCAAAGCGTTATCGTAATGAGCTTATCGAGCTCAAAGGTGATAGTGGAGGACGTGAAATTTTAAAAAAAGAAAACTTTATAAAATGTAATTTTAAAAACTCTTTGGAGTTTTTTGATATAGATACACAAAATGATTTAAAAAAATTAGAAATATTGGAGGAACAAATATGAAATTATTAAAAGAATATATTGAAAAATACGGGTCAGTTACTGATAGCTCTATTTTAAAAGTAGATAGCTTTATCAACCATCAAATTGATCCTATTTTAATGATAGAGATTGGAGAAGAATTAAAAAAACGTTTTGAAGGAAAAAATATAAATAAAATTCTTACAATAGAAGCTTCTGGGATTGCTATTGGTATAGCTGCTGCTTATGCTTTCAAAGTTCCTATGGTTTTTGCTAAGAAAAAGAAACCTTCTACTATGGGAGATGCTTACAATGCTAATGTTCATTCTTTTACAAAGAAAACAGACTATAATATAACTGTTTCTAAAGAGTTTTTATCATCTGAAGATCGTATTCTTGTTGTTGATGATTTTTTAGCTATGGGAAATGCTATTATTGGACTTAAAAATATAATTGATCAAGCTGGAGCTTCTCTAGAAGGTGTTGGAATTGTTATTGAAAAAGGATTTCAACCAGGTGGGACTATATTAAAAGAGCAAGGAATCCACCTTGAATCCCTTGCTATTATTGAATCTTTAGAAGATAATACAATTACTTTAAGATAATTAAGTAACCAAGGCTGGAAAGAATCCTAATATTGTAAATACAATTACAATTATTAGGATTTTTTTCCTTTCTTTTTTTAAAACCTCATCTTCATTTTGAATTTTTATCTCTTTAGAATTCTTAACCCAACTTAAATATCCCAGTATAGAGGCCATTATATATCCTATTGTGTAACAGATTACATCTGCTCCATCAAAGGTTCCTATAAAAGTACCATGTCCTCCATAGATCCCTTGAAACACTTCTATTCCAATCATAGTAAAAAATATTATATTAAATATATTTTGAGCCTTTTTATAAAAAGCTCTATTATGTAAAATGGATACACCCATTGAAAATAACCATAACCCATCTGGTAAGGAGTATATTACCCAATTGGGTATGTGTTTTCTATAAACCCATACTACTTTTCTTATTGATCTAACATGAGAATCTAAATTCATCAACTCTACAATTTGATAGTAAAAAAGCTTTCTACTTCTAAAAAGTAAATATATTAAAACGGCTAAAGCAAATGATGCTAAAACTATAAATATTTTATTCAGTGACCTCTTTTCCAAAAATACCTTTTTCATTTAGATATCTCACCACTTTCTCTACTCCCTCATCTATAGTTTCATAAAATATCTCTGAATCATAAATATACTTTTCAATACTCTTTTGATAAAGAGGATCATAGTAATCTAACATTAGTACTTCTGAAAGTTCATCTATTTTATTATCTTTTAACATTTGAGAGTATTCTTCATATTTTTCTTTACCAATATATCTTCCTACTTTATCTAAACATTTTTGAAGTTCATCTACTGTTGCACCTGCATAATCTTCTCTTATTACTTCTACTCTATTTTTTATTGTTGTTTCTAATGATAAATGTACTCCATTACCTAAAGATTGAAATACATCTTCAGGAACATATACATTTCCAATTCTTTTACTTTCACTTTCTGCAATTACATATTGAGGTTTATTTTTATAAAAATAATCAAATATTAAAGAATCAAATTTTTTCTGACTCTGCTCCTCTTTTTCACAAACTCCACCAAAAAATGAACCCTTGTGATTAGCCATCTTTTCTAAATCTAAAACTGAATATCCCTTATTCTCTAATTGCTGTAAAATTTTTGTTTTTCCTATACCTGTTTTTCCATGTAAAATAATATACTTTACATCTTTATTATAAGTTTTTATATTCTCTAAAATATACTGTCTATAAGCTCTATATCCTCCTTCTAACTTCCAAGTTGTATATCCTAAAGCTTCAAATAAAGCTGACATAGATCCACTTCTCATTCCACCACGAGCACAATAAAATGCTAGTCTACCTTTAGCATGTTTTTGAACCTCTCTAAATATATCAGGTAATCTTTTTGCAATAGCTTCAACCCCTAATTCTTTAGCTTTTTCAGGTGAAACTTGTTTATAAGCAGTTCCAACATCTACTCTCTCTTCATCTAAAAGTAATGGTATATTTATAGCTCCTGGAATAGGCTCTTCTTTAAACTCTTTTGGAGTTCTTACATCTATCAAAGTGTAGTTCTTCTCCTTCAACAAATCCTCATATTTTACTAAAATCATTTTTTCCTCCATTTTTTATGCTTATTATATTTTACTATGATTTTTAATAAAATTGAATATTATTTATATAAAAAATATCTTTATTATGATAAAATCTATTAAGAAATTAACTTTTAAAAAGAAAGGAAGTTATGAAAACAAAAGCAAAAGAGTTACTAAAAACTATTTATGGATATGAAAATTTTAGAAAAGGACAAGATATAATTATAAATAATATCCTTTCTAAAAAAGATACTTTAGGTGTTATGTCAACTGGTGGTGGAAAATCTATCTGCTATCAAATTCCAGCTTTAATTTATCCTCACCTTACCATTGTTATCTCTCCTCTTATCTCCTTAATGAAAGATCAAGTAGATTCTTTAAAATATTTAGGTGTAAGAGCTGGATTTTTAAACTCTACACTGAGTAAAGAGGAATATCTTAAATTAGTTCAAGGAATTAGAAATAAAAGTATCAAAATTCTTTATATTGCACCAGAAAGATTAGCAAATGAAAAATTTATAAACTTTATAAAAAATATACAACTATCTATGGTTGCTGTTGATGAAGCTCACTGTATTTCTCAATGGGGACATGACTTTAGAAAAAGTTATCTAGAAATTCCAGATTTTTTAAATAAAATCAATCAACGACCACAAATTTTAGCACTTACTGCCACTGCTACAAGTAAAGTTCGACAAGATATAATTGAAAAACTTAATTTACAAAATCCTAAAGTTTCTGTTGATGGATTTGACAGAGAAAATATTACTTTTAAAGTTGAAAAGGGAGTTGTTCCAGAAGCATTTATCAGTGAATATTTAAAAAGAAATTCAAAAAAATCTGGAATAATATACGCTGCTACTCGTAAAGAAGTTGATAATTTATATAGTTATTTACAACTTAAAGGATTTAGTGTGGGAAAATATCATGCTGGTTTAGATGAAAAAGAACGTACAGAGTTTCAGGATAAATTTTTAAGAGATGACGTTAAAGTTATGATTGCTACTAATGCTTTTGGAATGGGTATTGACAAATCTAATGTTAGGTATGTAATACATAGAAATATTCCAAAAGATTTGGAAAGTTACTATCAAGAAGCTGGAAGAGCCGGAAGAGATGGTGCGCCTTCTGAGGCAATACTACTTTTCTTCGAAGAAGATGTTTCTACTCAAGAGTTTCTAATTGAACAAAATGAAGAAAGTTCAAATCATTTAAAAAATACAAAAAGAAAAAAACTCGATCAAATGATTGATTATGCTTACTTAGAAAGTTGTTATAGAGAATACATTTTAAAGTATTTTGGTGATAAAAGAATTAAAAATTACTGTGGCAATTGTGGTAATTGTAAAAATTTTAAAGATGTTAAATCTTTTACCCTAGATGCACAAAAGGTTTTTTCATGTATCGGTCGTACAAAAGAAAGTATTGGTATCTCTACTCTAACTAATATTTTAATGGGAAAAATTGATACAAAAATTGAAAGAAAGGAGTATTTTAAACTTACTACATTTGGAATTATGTCCTCTTATAATCGAACTAATCTTGAAGAGTTTATATACTATCTTATATCTGAAAACTATTTAGAACAAAGTGCCGGAAGTTTTCCCACACTCAAATTAACTCCTAAAGCCTTTGAAGTTTTAAAGAATATCAAAGCTGTATTTAGAAGAGTAAATGAATCTGTAACATTTGATTATTTTGAAGATCCACTTTTTGAAACATTAAATAACTTAAGAAAAGAGATTGCTCAAAAAGAGGGAGTTCCTCCCTATATTATTTTTTCAGACTTAACTCTTATGGAAATGGCTGAAAAAAAGCCTCAAAATCGTTGGGAAATGTTAAAAATTAGAGGAATTGGTAATCAAAAGTTTAAAAATTACGGAGATCTTTTTTTAAAGACAATTAATAAACTTTCTCCCCAAGAAATCGATATGCTTTATGTAGATAATATTATTGATGAAAAGTATTTAGGTAATAAACAGCTCATAGAATTAAAAAAAGCTTTAAATACTGAAATTACAACTGATGAATTAAAAGAGATTTTAATAAAAACTCTTTTTACTAACTAACTACGAGGTGAACTAATGTTATTTGAATTTTTTATAGCTAAAAAACATATTTGCGAACATAAAAAACAAAGTTTTATTGGTATTATTGGTATTGCTATAGGTATTATAGTTCTTACTGTATCTATTGGTATTTCAAATGGATTAAATAAAAATATGATCGATAGTATTCTTTCTCTATCTAGTCATGTTACTGTTATTGGCAATGAAAACTTAAAAAATTATGATTCTTTAGAAAATACTTTTGAAAAATATCCAGAAGTTAAAGGAGTAATTCCTAAAGTTTCTAGTCAAGGAATTGTTAAATATAACGGAATTTTAGGAACTTATGTTTCTGGAGTTAAACTAGATGGATTAGATTTAAAAAAAGCTATTCCTGCTCTTAATTTAGAAAGTAAAATAAAAAGAGGAAGTATTGATTTATCAAATAAAAAAGGTGTTTTAATTGGAGAAGAACTTTTAAATAGAATTGGTGGTAACATTGGAGATCCTATTAATATAATTTCTGCAAATAATAAGGAATTACAATTAGAAATAATGGGAACTTTTCAAAGTGGATACTACGATTATGATTTATCAATGATTATTTTACCTCTTCAAACTGCCCAGTATATAACAGAAAGAGATGGAACAATTAGTTCAATCGATTTAATTTTAAAAAATCCATATGATGCTGATAAAATTTCTAATAAAATTTATTCTGATACAGGTCTTTATAATAGAACTTGGGGAAGTCTAAATCAGAATCTTTTAAAAGCTCTTACTCTTGAAAAAACAGTAATGATTATAGGTTTCTCATTAATTGTTATTATAGCTGGGTTTGTAGTTTGGGTAATTCTAAATACAATGGTAAGAGAAAAAATTAGATATATAGGAATTATGAGATCAGTTGGAATATCTCATAGCTCTATTATTAAAATATTTTTAATCCAAGGAATAATCTTAGGTTTAACTGGAATTGTTTTCGGAGTTGCTATATCTTTGTTTTTACTTTGGTATATTAAAACATACTCTCTTCCAGGTATATCTTCTATATATTATTTAACAAAAGTTCCAATAGAGTTATCGTTAAAAGAGTTACTAACTATTGTAGGAGCTAATATATTATTGATATTTTTATCTAGTGTATTTCCTGCATATAGAGCTGGAAAATTAAAAATTGTGGAGGCTTTAAGACATGACTAAAAACATTGTACTTGAATTAAAAAATATTTGTAAAAACTATTCAACTAAAACAGAAACTTTAGAAATTATTAAAAACTTAAACTTACAAATTGAAGAGGGTGATTTTATATCTATTCTTGGACAATCTGGTTCAGGAAAAACTACCTTATTAAACTTAATTGGTCTTTTAGATTCTCCTACTTCTGGAAATATTTATATTGATAATGAAAATATTTCTGTAAATAGTTCTAATATTGATTTAGTACGAAATAAAAAAATTGGTTTTGTTTTTCAATTTCATTATCTTTTACCAGAATTCACTGCTTTAGAAAATGTTATGATACCCGCTCTAACTCAAGATTATTCTAAAAAGAAAGAGATTGAGAAAAGAGCTCTTGAACTTCTTAAAGAGGTTGGAGTCGATCATAGAGCCAATCATAAACCAACTGAACTTTCTGGTGGAGAGAAACAAAGAGTGGCTATTGCTAGAGCTCTAATAAACAATCCTAAAATTTTACTTTTAGATGAGCCTACTGGAAACTTAGATAATGAGACAAGTGAAAAAATTTTTAATATTTTCAAACAAATTAATAGCAAAAAACGTCAAACAATTATAACAGTAACACATTCAAGAGAGCTTGCTGAGATATCTAATAAAAAATTATTCTTAAAAAAAGGAATTCTTTCAGAATAAAGGTATAGATAGAGTAAGAAAGCTACATAAATATCCATAAGGGGTGGTTTGTATGAGAATAAACTATAATACTAACGGAGATCTTGTTATTACTGACGCCATCAAAAGTCATTGTGAAAAGAATTTTTCTAAATTAAAAAAATTCTTCGATAACATCTTAACTGTAAACGTTACTTTATCTGCTACAAAATCAAAAACAGGACCTCTACAAAGAGTCGATGCCAGAGTTCATGTAAACGGAAATGTGATTAAAGGTGTTTATACAGATGACGACCTTTATAATGCAATAGATCGTGTAACTGAAATTTTAGCAAAACAAATTAAAAAGCATAAGGAAAAATTAAGAGATAATAACCACTCTTCACCTAATATTCCTACTGCTAAAAAAATTACATTCGAATCTTCTGATAACTCAATTACTGTTGAATTTACGAAAAAAATTGAGAGTATCACAGTTAATCCTAGACCTATGGATGTAGAAGAAGCTATATTACAATTAGAAGCTTTAAATAAAGACTTCTATGTTTTTACAAATTCAGAAACTGGTGATATGAATATCGTTTATAAAAAAAGAAATGGAGATTACGGTCACGTAGAACCTGCTCATTTCTAAAAAAATTTAAGAATCCTAGTCTAGCTAGGATTCTTTTTTATTTATAACAAATAAACTGGTTTATTTTATTTGTTAAATGTGATAGAATATTATTATTGTGAACAAATTTATTATATATTAGGAGGTAAAATTGAAAAAAACAGATATTAAAATTGTCGATATTAAGAAAAGTTTCGACGGAGTTGATGTTTTAAAAAATATTAACTTAAATATTAAAGATGGAGAGTTTTTTTCTATTTTGGGTCCATCTGGATGTGGTAAGACTACTCTTTTAAGAATGATTGCAGGATTTATAACTCCTGATAGTGGAGCAATCTATTTAGGAGATGAGAATATAGTTGAATTAGCCCCAAATAAAAGGAACGTAAATACAATCTTCCAAAAATATGCTTTGTTTCCTCATTTAACAGTTTATGAAAATGTAGCCTTTCCTCTTAGGTTAAAAAAGGTTGATGAGAAAACAATTGATATTGAAGTAAAAAGATTCATCGAACTTGTTGATTTAAAAGATCATATGTACAAAAAGCCTAATCAACTTTCTGGTGGACAACAACAAAGAGTTTCAATTGCTAGAGCTCTTATCAATAAACCTGGTGTTTTACTGTTAGATGAACCTTTATCAGCATTAGACGCTAAGTTAAGACAGAATCTTTTAATTGAGCTTGATAATATTCATGATGAAGTAGGAATAACTTTTATTTTCATTACACACGATCAACAAGAAGCACTATCGATCTCTGATCGTATTGCAGTTATGAATAAAGGAGAGATTTTACAAGTAGGAACTCCTGCTGAAGTTTATGAAGCTCCTGCTGATTCATTTGTAGCTGATTTTATTGGTGAAAATAACTTTTTTGAAGGTGTGGTAACTGAAATTTTTGATGAAACATATGGAAAAATTCAAAGTGAATCTCTAGGTGAATTAATTTTTGAATTAGATAAACCTGTTAAAGTTGGAGATAAAATCAGAGTTTCAATAAGACCTGAAAAAATTAGAGTTTCTAAACATATACCTACTGGACTTTCAAATAAACACAATACTTTAAAAGTTTATGTAGACGAACTTATTTACTCAGGATTCCAAAGTAAATATTTTGTTTGGGTAAATGGTGATAAGAATATTCTATTTAAAGCTTTTAAACAGCACGCTGTTTATTTTGATGAAGAAGACAATGATACAATACACTGGGATGAAGATGCCTATATATCTTGGCATGCTGATGATAGCTTCTTAGTTGAGGTGATATAATTGAAAAAAATATCTTCTGGAAGTTTTTACAGTATTCCTTTAACTCTTTGGATGTCTGTATTCTTTGTCATTCCAATGCTTATTGTTTTAAGTTATGCTTTTTTAACAAAAGGAACTTATGGTGGAGTTCAAATGATCTTCACTCTCAAAAATTTCAATGTATTTTTTGAGCCTATATTTTTGAAAATATTATTTAGAACAATATATATATCTATAGCTGTGACTTTTATAACAGTACTTTTAGCTGTCCCTACTGCATACTTTATTGCTAGGTCTAAATTTAGACAAGAATTACTTATCCTTGTTATTATTCCATTTTGGACTAATTTTCTAATTAGAATATATGCTTGGATATCAATCTTAGGTTCAAATGGATTTTTAAATACATTTTTAATTAAATTAGGAATAATTGAAACTCCATTAAAGCTATTATATAATACTGGATCGGTTATTTTAATAACTGTTTATACTAGTTTACCCTTTGCTATATTACCACTTTATGCAATTATTGAAAAATTTGATTTTTCTCTAGTTGAAGCTGCAAGAGATTTAGGAGCTACTAATAGTCAAGCTTTTAGAAAAGTATTTTTACCAAATATTAAATCTGGTATCATTACAGCTATTTTATTTACTTTTATTCCTGCAATGGGATCATACGCAATCCCTAAGCTTGTGGGTGGTACTCAGGCTACTATGCTTGGAAATATCATTGCCCAACATTTAACTGTAACAAGAAACTGGCCTTTAGCCTCTGCTATATCTGCTATGCTTATCTTAGTTACATCAATTGCTCTATTAATTTTTATGAGAGCTGAAAAAAAGTCTAAGGAGGTAAGTGATGAATAGAAGAAGAACATCTTTATTTTTCTTTATTCTTTCTATGATATTCTTTTATTTACCACTAGTAATTCTTGTTATGTATTCCTTTAACGAAGGTAGATCTAGTACTTGGCAAGGGTTCTCAATGAAATGGTATAAAGAGCTATTTTTATATTCTGATAATATTTGGAAAGCTTTTAAATATAGTTTAATAATCGGAGTTTTATCTAGTACAATATCGACACTAATTGGAACTTTAGGAGCTATTGGTATACATTGGTATAACTTTAAACATAAAAATTATTTAAAAGTTATTACTTTTTTACCTTTAGTTATTCCCGATATAATTCTAGGAGTTTCTCTTTTAATTATGTTTGCTACAGTAAAGTTAGAATTAGGATTAACTAGTATTTTTATAGCCCATACAACATTTAATATACCTTTTGTTTTATTTATTGTTTTATCTAGACTTGGAGAGTTTGACTACTCTATTGTTGAGGCTGCTTATGATCTTGGTGCTAATGAGTTTCAAACATTGAAAAAGGTAATTTTACCTATGTTAATGCCTGCTATAATATCTGGATTTTTAATGGCTTTAACTTTATCATTTGATGATTTCGTTACAACGTTCTTTGTTGCTGGACCTGGATCTTCTACATTACCATTAAGAATATACTCTATGATAAGGTTAGGAGTTTCTCCAGTTGTAAATGCATTGTCTGTATTACTTATTGTTTTATCCATAGCTTTAACCCTATCTACAAAAAGTTTACAAAAGTACTTTGTAAAATAGGTTTTTATATAGTATAATACTAGCAGAAAAAACAGGAGGGCATATATGAAAAAAATCATTAAATTACTATCTCTAGTAGTGATGTTAGCTGTAATGGTGAGTTGTTCATCTACTAGTAAAACTCAAGCAGTAAAATATAACGATATTAGAGCTACTTTTGTAACAACACAAGGGGATATTAGTTTCTATTTATATCCAGAAGCTTCCCCAGTAACTGTAGCTAATTTTATAAACCTTGCAAAAAGAGGATTCTATGACAATACAAAAATTCATAGAGCTGTAGAAAATTTTGTGGTTCAAGGTGGAGACCCTACTGGAAGAGGAGATGGAGGACCTGGTTATTCTATTCCTGATGAATTCTCTAAATGGTTAGATTTCTATCAACCAGGAATGTTAGCAATGGCAAATACAGGACCTGAAACAGGAGGATCTCAATTCTTCTTTACTCTTTATCCTGCTGATTGGCTAAACAATAAGCATACTATATTTGGAGAATATATTGAAGAAAAAGATTTCAACAATATCAAAAAATTAGAAGTTGGAGATGTTATTAAAGAGATTAAATTTACAGGAGATGTTGATTTATTCTTATCTTTACATAAAGCACAAGTAGAAGAGTGGAATGCTACATTAGATAAAAATTTCCCAAATTTAAAGAAATATCCTATAAAGGATAAAAATGAATTCAGTGGAGAATCTCAAGCATACTATGATGAGCTTCAAAGAATTTATACAAAGAAAGATCAAAAAGAAGAAGAAGAAAAGGAATGGTTCATTCCTAGATTTATAAGAGCTACTGAGAAAAAAATAAAAGATTCAAAAAATAATTAATTAAATAAAAAAAGAGGCATTGCCTCTTTTTTTATTACTCTTGAGTTTCTTTAACTCTTCTAATCATATCCATAGCTTCAAATCCACCCTCTAAAACTACCTTTACAGTTGAATTTGGATTAGCAGCTTCTACAACTTCTTCTCCTGCTTTAGTTATTAAAGTCATCTTAGGCATTACAATAACTCTAGGTTTTCCTGAAGTAGTTATAACTTCTAAAGATTCTCCTGCTAAAACTCTATTTCTAATTCCTAAAACATATTCATTTTCTCCAATTTTTTCCTCTATTTTAGCAACTAATTGGTGTGTTTGACTATAAGAATTTCTATCATTATAGTTATTAGCTTCTGCTCCTGGTTGCCCATGATAGAACCCTTGAGTGTATGATCTATTAGATGTTGATTGAATCTCTTCCATCCAAGTTGGGTCATACTCATATTCTCCTGCATAATATTTATTTATTGCTTCTTTATATACTTTTACAGCATTTGAAACATAATAAATACCTTTCATTCTACCCTCAATTTTTAAAGAGTCTACTCCTAAATCAAGAATTTTATCTATAATCTCTATTGTACATAAATCTTTTGAGTTGAATATATACGTTCCTCTTTCATCCTCATAAACAGGCATATACTCATTTGGTCTTGTTTCTTCAACTAAATTATACTTCCATCTACATGATTGAGCACAATCTCCTCTATTAGCATCTCTACCAGTCATATAGTTACTTAGTAAACATCTTCCAGAAACTGACATGCACATTGCTCCGTGAACAAATACTTCTAACTCAATATCAGGTACTTTAGCTCTTATTTCAGCAATATTATCTAAAGATATTTCTCTTGCTAAAACTACTCTTTTAGCTCCTAAATCTTTCCACATTTTTACTGAACGCCAGTTAGTATTACTTGCTTGAGTACTTACACTTATATTTAAGTTAGTGTGTTCTTTTACAACTTGGAATACTCCTAAGTCTGCAACTATTACACCATCTACTCCAATCTCTTCTAAATATTTTACATAATCTGGTAATAACTCTAATTCATTATTATGAGGTATTATATTAAGAGCTACATATACTCTTTTTTCCATTGAATGTGCATATTCAACAGCCTCTTTTAACTCCTCATCATTAAAGTTGTGACTTCCAGCTCTTAGGTTAAACATTTTTCCTCCTAAGAATACTGCGTCTGCTCCATAATGGAAAGCCATTTTTAACTTTTCCATATTTCCTGCTGGAGCTAATAATTCTGCTCTTTTCATTTTTTTCTCACCTTTCTATTCAACCTTAGTTGTGTAATCTCCAAACTTGGTAATTTCGTGGAAGAACTTCAAGTTTACAGTTCCAACTGGTCCATTTCTTTGCTTTCCTATGATAACTTCTGTTATACCTTTTTGTTCTGACTCATCATTATAATAATCATCTCTATATAAAAATACAACCATATCAGCATCTTGCTCAATTGCTCCTGATTCTCTTAAGTCTGATAGCATTGGTCTTCTATCAGCTCTTTGTTCTGGAGCACGAGAAAGCTGTGATAGTGCAATTATCGGTATATCTAACTCTCTAGCTATCCCTTTTAACGATCTTGAGATATCTGAGATTTCTTGCTGTCTATTATCTGATTTTCCACTTGTTCCTTTTATAAGTTGCAAATAGTCAATTAAAATCATATCTAATTTTCCAGCCGCTTTTAATCTTCTTGCTATGGATCTAATCTCTAAAACATTTACATTGGGAACATCTGCAATATTTATTTCAGCATTTGCTAATTTACCACTGGCAATTCCTAATTTTCCCCAATCGTCTTCTCCTAAAAATCCATTTCTAATCTTTTGTAATCCTATACCAGCCTCTATAGCTAAAAGTCTTTGTAATAGTTGTGAACTTGACATCTCCAAACTAAATACTAAAACTCCTTTTTCAGCCTTCATAGCTGCATTTAAAGCTAAGTTTAAAGCAAAGGCTGTTTTTCCCATAGATGGTCTAGCAGCTAGAATTACTAAATCTGACGGATGGAATCCACTTGTCATTTCATCAAAATGTTTAAATCCACTTGATATTCCAGTTGTTACACCTTTATTTTGTAAAAGTTGCTCTAATCTTTCAAATTCATTTGTAACAACTTCTTTTAAACTAACAATGTCTTTTGACTCTTTACTTTCAGCAACTTTAAATATCATTCCTTCAGCTTTATCTAATATAGTATCCACATCTTCATATCCTTCATAAGTCATTTCTACTATTTTAGTTCCAATATCTCCAAGTTTTCTTAAAGTTGCCTTTTCTTTTATAATTCTTGCATAAGTCAAGATATTTGCTGCTGTTGGCACTTCTTCTATAATTTCATAAAAGATAGCTTCTCCACCAATATCATCAAACTTATCTTTTCTTTTTAATCTATCCATAACTATAATTGGATCTATTGATTCCCCAGAACCATATATCTCTTGCATAACTTCAAAAATCAATTTATGAGCCATTTTATAAAAATCACTTGAGGTAATAATTTCTATTACCTCACTAAAAATATCTGGCTTCAAAAAAATACCACCTAGAACCGACCTTTCAGCTTCTAAACTACTTGGAATTTTTCTAAGTTTTTCTATATCTTCCATATTTCACTATCCTTTTATAACTACTAAAACCTCAGCCTTTACATCTGTATGTAATTTAACAATTACTGTATGTTCTCCTAAGCTCTTAATAGTGCACTCTATTTTTTTTCTATCTATATCTAGTCCAAATTCTTTTTTTAATTCAGCAGAAATCTCTTTATTTGTTATTGCTCCAAATAGTTTTCCATTATCTCCTGTTTTTCCAACTATTGATAATTTTTTACTCTCTAATAATGCTTTTACTTCAATCGCTTTTTTCTTTTCTTCTTCAGCTTTTTTAGCATCTCTTATTTTTTTATTCTCTATCTTTTTTAACTCCTCTGGAGTTGCTACAATTCCTTTATTATTTTTTAATAGGAAGTTTTTTGCATACCCTTCAGAAACACTTACAATCTCTCCTTTTCTTCCTTGTCCTGCCACATCCGCTGTTAAAATTACTTGTATTTTTGACATAAAAACTCCTCCTAATTATTTTATGATTTTACTATTTTAATTTTTATTCCACTAGCTAATGCTCCAAAAATAAATGCAAATTCTGGAGATATTAAAGCTAAAAATACACCTACTGTAAAACATAAAGATTGTTTTTTTACTTTTTCATTTAATATACTTGCAACAATCTTCATAAAATACATTATGTAAACTATTTTTAAAACTTCTAATATATTACTTGTTAAATTTCCTCCAAAAGAAGTATATTTCTCTATAAAAAATACAACTATATAAGGAATTAACCATAAATATGAAGCTTCCCACTTAAAGAAATCTTCTTTATTTAAAAAGTAATATGTTAAAAATACTGTCATATTTAAATACGCAAATACTAAATATGTAAAATTATCTTTAATATACTTAAATGCCATATCTACTTCATATTGAGTAAATGTTGTTTTTTGTAAATATAAACTTTTTAATTGTTCAAATCCTATATTTAACCCAACTCTATTAAAATATATGTATATACAAACTCCAATACCTATCAATAAGCTTGTTATAAATATTCTATCAAAATATTGTATTTTTCTGTCATATCTTTTTAATATATAGTAAAGAACTTCTATTGAAACAAAAACTCCAATATAAGTTACTAAAAAATGTATATCTATCCAACCTATAGCAACTAAAGCAACTACATTGGCTATAATTTTAGTTTTTAAATCTGCATTTTCTAATTTTTTGATTTTATAATATGGTAAAATCCAACTTAAAAAAGGCATCGAGGTAGAAACTAAAAATAATGCTGCTATTATTATTCCTGTTATTAAAAACATTAATCCTCCTAAAACTTTATCAGGATAATTATACCATAAAGGTAGAGTTTTGTTAAGCTATATTATTTCTCCTCCAAAAAAATCTATTATTTTTTTAGAAAAATCCTCAGTTTCTCCTCTATCTTTATTTTTATTAACCTCTTGCAATTCATATTTTATCATAATTTTTGACTTAAGAACTTTTCTTGCTACATCTAAGAACAATGTTCTATAAGGTTCTGTTTCCATCATATTTTTTGCAAATCCCTGATCTTCTGGAAACCCAATAGTTAAAGTGTTGTTTGAAAAATCTTTAAAATATGCTTTAATTAAAAATGCTCCAAATGTCATTTTTACTTTTTTAGACTCTTCTATTATTTTATTCCAAGATTTTTTTACTTCATCATAAGTTACTTTAGATACAATTTCTTGATTAACATCATTTTCTGAAATGTCTACTACATCCTTATCAACTTCTTGAACTTTTTCTATAATTTTCTCAACTATAACCTCTTTTTCTTTTCTCTCTGTTAATCTATTTAAAATAACATATCCAATTAGACGTTTATCCTCTTCATAACGAAATTTCGATAAAATATCATAAATTGTGTCAATTATTTCTAGACCTTTTTCAGTTTCTAAATCACCTTTTATAATTCTATCTTTAGCTCTTTTGGCTAAATCTTTAAAAAATAACTCTATATCTATAGAATTTTTCCAGATATCTTCTAAAAGTTCAATTCCTTGAGACTGATTTTTATTCTCTATAGCTTCTATAAATAAATCTATAGTTTTCAAAGGAGTTATTCCTAATACATCCTCTGTTTTTTCAATTACAATATTTTTTTCCTCTGTATTTATCATAAGTCTTTCTAAAATTGATATTGAATCTCTCATGCTTCCACCAGAAGCTTCATAAATAGCGACTAAACTAGGTTCATCTATTTTATATCCTTCGCTATCTACTATATATAGTAATTTCTCTCTCATATCTCTATAATTAACACTTTTAAAATCATATCTCTGACATCTTGAGATGATAGTTGGTAAAATTTTATCAGGCTCTGTTGTAGCTAAAATAAATAGAACATGCTCTGGAGGCTCCTCTAAAGTTTTTAAAAGAGCATTAAAAGCTTCTTTAGTTAACATATGAACTTCATCTATTATGTAAACTTTTTTTCTTCCCTTAGTTGGGCTATAATTTATCTTTTCTTTTAATTGTCTTATTTCATCGATTCCTCTATTTGAAGCTGCATCTATTTCAATTAAATCTAAAAAATTTCCCATAGAAATCTCTTTACAATTTTCACATACGTTACAAGGTGTATCTGTTATACCATTTGTTAAACAGTTTACACCTTTTGCCATAAGTCTAGCTATAGATGTTTTTCCTACACCACGAGGTCCTGTAAATAAATAAGCGTGTGCTAACCTATTAGATTTCAATGAGTTTTTTAAAGTCTGAACAATCTCTTGCTCTCCTGCAATCTCTTCAAAACCTTTTGGTCTGTATTTTCTATATAATGTTACGTGCATTTTTTCCTCCTAAGGCCTAAAGTTTTACTCTAAGCCATAGTTATTCATCTTTGTTCTCAATGTATTTCTTGTTATTCCAAGTAGTTCAGCTGTTTCAACTTTTTTACCACTTGTTATCTCTAAAACCTGACGTATTAACTCTTTTTCTACTTTTGATATTATTATCCCATAATAGTTATTTTGTTTATTATTTTTTAATCCTAGAAGCTCTCCCTCTATCCAATCAGTTAATACCCAACTTTGGTTATCTCCTTTTCTTTTAGATATTTTATTTCCTGTTACATTTCCAGGTAATTCTTCAACTAGAATAGAGCTTCCTCTACAAAGAGCTACTGCTGACTTTATAGCATTTTTTAATTCATTTACATTTCCTGGCCAATCGTATCTCATTATTTTTTTCATTGCAGGTTTACTTACACCTTTTACAGCTTTATGTAACTCTTCATTACAACTAGATAAATAATGATCTATTATAAATGGAATATCATCTTTTCTCTCTCTTAATGGTGGTATATTAATCTCTAATATTTTTAATTTATTATACAATTCATCAATAAATAATTTTTTATTAATTAATTCTTCTAAATTTTCACTTGTAGTAGCTACTATTCTTATATCCATTTCGATAGGTTCAGATCCACCCATTCTAAAAAATTCTCCCTCTTGTAATAAATACAAAATCTTTGATTGCATATCTAAGCTTAAAGACTCTATATTTCCTAGGTGCAGCGTTCCTCCATTAGCTTTTTCTAAATCTCCTATTTGTAAAAACGCTGCTCCTTCAAAGGCTCCTTTTTCATAACCAAATAACTTTCTTTCTAGAAGATTATTCTGAAAAGATGTACAATTTACTGATAAAAATGGCTTTGTATTCCAATCACTAAATTGATGTATCGCTGTTGCCACACTACTTTTTCCAGTTCCTTTCTCTCCCACTACTAAAACTGGAATTCTACTATTTGCAACTCTTCCAATCATCTTATATACTTCTACAATCTCTTTTGTTTGTCCTATTAATTTATCCCCAGTATTTTTATTTCTGTCTACTCTTTCAGCTAAAAGTTTGTGATCTTTTACTGCTTTTTCTAAGATTTTATTAACATCTTTTGGACTAATTGGTTTTAAAATATAGTCATAAGCACCTGCTTTTATCACACCTGCAACTAATTTTAAGTTTGAAGTTTCTCCCATTATTATAATTACTGATCTTTTATGTGTTTCTGTAATTTTTTTAACAAGGTTAACTAATGCGTCTTGTTGTAAATTTGTTTCATCAATTACAACAGCCTCATATTTTCTCTCTTTTAATAGCTCCATAAAAGAACTAATATTTTCTGCAAACCTTAATTCATTTTCAAAATTACTTTCTAACTCATCTTTTAATTCATTTTCTAATCTAAATCCTAAAAGAGTCAAATCTCTTCACCATCCTCTAATTTTTACTTCTATTTATGAAGCTCCTAAAAGTTTAAAACTATATTCTAAATTAACATTCCCTTTTATATTTAATCCATTTTTTGTTAAATAGATTCTCCAAGTTCTTGCAATTTCTTCTATAGCCATATTTATTTCTGGAACTCCACTACCCTTTTCTATAAATACTGATGTAACTTTACCTGTTTCATCTATTTGTATTTTTAATAATACTTTACCTTGCATACCTCTTAGCTGAGCAGCTTCTGGATATCTAGGTTCTCTATTTCCTTGATCCCATTTAGCAACTACATCTCCATCTTCTACTCCTAATCTATAACCACTTGGAAGTCCATCAGCTCCGTTTTTTTCTACCATAGTTTTAAATCCTAGCTCCTCTTCTCCCTCTCCTTGAAAAGCTAAATCTTTACTACTTTCATCTAACTGATAATCTACGCTTTTATCTAAAATTGTATCATCTTTAGATATTGTTATATCTTTAGTTGGATCTATTGAAGATTTTTTTTCAGCTTCTTGCAAATCTTTTTTATTTAATAACTCATTCTTTAAATCACTATTTATCTCTCTAGTTGAAGGTTTATCAATGGCTAAGAACTCTGTCTCTCTCTTTGAAATACTTTTTGCTAAATCATCTAATGAAAGTTTTTTAGTTTCTTTTATCTCTTGTTTTTGCTCTACTGGTTTAGGTTCCTCTTTTTTAACAACTTTCTTTTCCTCTTTTTTCTCCTCTTTTATAGGAGTAACTTTTTTCTTTGGCTCTGGCTTTGTTGTTGTTCTTTTAGTATTTGTTTCAAGAGAAACTAAACCAACCTTTAACTTTTTATCAACTATTTCATCTATTTTAATTCCAGGAATCAAAAATAAAATAAGAAGGTTTATGATTACCGATGCTATAAATATTTTTAAATCATTATTTTGTCTATTCATAGATTCGCACCTACTTTCCAGGCGAAGCTGTATCTATATCTAAAGAAATAGCTCCTGCCTCTTTAGCTGCTGTCATCGTATCTACAATTATACCATGATTAACACTTTTGTCAGCACTAATGATAACATTTTTATCTTCTGATTCAATAAGCTTTTGTGCAAGTTCCTCTTTTAAATCTTTTGCACTTACTTTTTCCCTCTTACTTTTTCCTTTATCCTTATAACTTATAAAAAATTCTTTATCTTTCGTTACAATAACTTGCAACTCATTAACTGGCTTAGTACTTTTTACCGTAGATGTAGGTAAATCTATTTTTATACTACTATTAACATCTTCAAAAGTTGTAGCAACTAAAAAGAATATTAGCAACAGAAATACTACGTCTATTAAGGGAGTTAATTCAAGTATTAAAGAATTACCTGATCTTCTTTTAATTCTATTAAGTTTCATGCTCCCCCTCCTTTATTTTCTAAAGTAGTTTATTAACTCTGCACTACCCTTTTCCATATCATTAATCTGATCATCAATTTTTTTATTAAAATAGTTATATAAAATAATTGATGGAATAGCAACAAATAATCCTCCTGCAGTTGTCAATAGAGCCTGAGATATTCCACTTGCTAATACAGATGCATCTCCTGTTCCATGTAATGATACAGCTTGGAATGCTTTTATCATACCTGTAACTGTTCCTAATAAACCAATTAATGGTGTTGTATGAGCAACTACTGATAAAAGCCACATATTTCTTTCTAATTTTGGAACTTGAGCTAAAGCTACTTCTCTAGCTTTCTCTTCTAATGTCTCTACATTTGTACTTCTTGTTTTGTACCAATAGATTAAAACTTCCTTTATAACTTTAGCAGTTGAACTTTTTTGATTTCCTAAAGTTGTAATTGCCCCTTTAATATCGTTCTTTTCAATTGCACTACGTAATATAGGTCTTATTCTAGACATATCTATATTCTCATTTACTTTAAAGTAAATCGCTCTTTCTATTATTACATACAACCCTAATATCGACATAAAAACTATAAAATACATAAGTATTCCACCGTTAACTAACCAGTACATTTTACAAACCTCCTAATCTTTTATGTGTTATTTTTAATTATAATGCTATTCCCAATGTAACTAATGCTACTACCCCTATTATATATTTCCAAATTGGAGTTCCACTATCAGTTTCAGTTAAACTCTTATTCATTGAGTCGTTTGTTTCATTTATTTGAATAACTTGTTTTTGATCTTTAAACTTATCTGCAGTTATATTTTTATCATCTATTTTTATAACTTTTTTTTCTAACTGTACATTACTTTCTTTTGGATAACTTTCTAGTTGCTCTTTATTTACACCAGTTACCTGCTTATCAATAACTACATCCTCATTAGCAAAAACCCCTAAAGATAAAACCATTAAACCTGTAATAACTAATTTCTTCATATGTTCTCTCCTCCGTTAAAAAAATCTTTATATTTTTCAGAAAGTTTTAAATTCTCTCTTTTTAACTGCTCATAATATACTTTTGCTAAATCTTTTTTCTCAATTTTTAAATTTAAAAATATTAATTTTTCTAAGAAATAATCTTTATTTTTACTTTCTGTTCTTAATAATTCATCATATTGAGCTATTGCATCTTTAAAATCATTTAAATTTTCATATCCCTCTGCTGATCTTATTTTTGATTCTAATGCGTATTCACTTGTAGGATATAGTACATAAAGTTTTGTATAATTTCTTATCGCTTCCTTTATAAGTCCAGTCTCTTTTTCTATATTAGCAACTTGATATAGTGCTTTATCTTTATATGCACTATTCTCTAAAATTAATATGCTCTCATAGTATTCTTTTGCTTTTAGAAAATCTTTTTTAGAATAATAATAATCCCCTAGTCCTAATGCTCCAAAATCTTTATAATCATTGGTTACTATTAATTTTTCAAATTCAACTTTTGCTTCTTCGTGCTTTTTCTCTCTTTGAAGATGTTTTGCCATATAGTAACTTTTTTTGTTATCATTAGTTATTTTATTTATCCACTCTAATTCTTTTTGAATATTTTTAGTATTTTCAGATAACTCTATTATTTTCATAAGAGATTTTTCTTTTAAAACATCATCTTTAGTTTCACCATATAGTTTTTCATAAGTTTGTAAACTATTTGTATTATTTCCTTGAATTCCATATAGCTCTCCCTCCATTAAAAGAATATTATCTTTTAATTTCGAGTTAGGATATGATTTTAAAAATTCTTTACTTTTAGTATCAAACTCATTTGTATTTTTTAGTAAATATAATGATGAAATCTCCCAATATAATCCTTTTTCTTTATATTCTGGATTTTTTGAATTTTGTGCACTTATTCTATATGCATCTATTGCATCTTGATATCTCTTTTCACTATAATATGTTTCTCCTATTTGAAATTGTGCATAGTCTCCCATATTTGAAACTAATTTTAACTTCTCAAAATACTCTCTTGCTTTTTCTGGATTATCTAATCTAAAGTAACTAATTGCAACTTTATCAACAACATCCTCTAATGCATATAAGTTATCCCCAGCTATGTAAGCCTCTCCTGAAGTTATTGCATCTGAATACTTTTCCCATAAAAAATAATTTTTTATTACATTGTATTTTGATTTTTCATAAAGAGATTTGTCAACGTTATCTCCACTATTTAAAATTTGATTAAAATACATTTCTGCTTCATCGTATCTTCCCATTCCCATAGTAGCAATTCCCTTTTGATAAGTATTTTCTAAAGAAGCATCTTGAATGTTTAAATATTGCATTACATCACTGTATTTTTTTTGAGCTATCATAACTTCTATCAAACTAGAAACAATTTCAGGATCTCTATTTACTGCTAAATATTCTTTATAAAGATTTATAGCTTCTTCTCCTTTTCCTTCTGCTAATAAATTATCTGAAGTTATTATCGTTATATTTTTCTTATATTCTTGATCATTTGGATATTTTGTATTATACTCTTTTATCAGATTATTTAACTTTACTCTATCCTTTGTTTTACTCAAGGTTACAATCATTTTATAAAGAGATTCTTTATTAGGAGATATATTATAATTTTTAGCATAATATTCTTCTGCTATTTTAAACTCTCCCTCCTGAAAAGCCGAAGTTCCAATTAGATTATTTATTGCAATCTCTTCTTCTCTACTTAAATTTAATCCAACTGCTAAGTTTCTGTTATTTAAAACCCACTTATAATTTTTATTTAAATACTCAATAGATAATTGATAGTATATACTTTCATTTTTATATTTTGTTGGGTATAATTTCCTAAAATTTTCTAAAGAATTTTTATAATCTTTCAACCTATATTGAGAAAGTGCTATTCCATACCACACATCTATATCTTTAGTTGTTATTTTATTATAATAAGATAATGCGACATCACTTGATCCTCTAACTAAATAGAAATCACCAAAACTTTTTAATGCTGTATTATATAATTTTGGATCCGATGATAAACTAGATAATATATTTTCAGCTTCTTTAGCATTACCCTGCTTTAAGTAAATTTCTATCATTGTTAAAACTGACAGAGTTTTATATTCTGAACTTACATTGCTATTTTTTACTTGTTTGAAATACTCCAATGCTTTTGATGTTTCATTTGTCTTATAATAAGAAGATCCATATAGATAATTAACTAAGTCTCTATTTGTACCAACTTTTGCACCTCTATAATATTCATCTAAATAAACTATAGTTTTTATATATTGAGAGTTATTATATGCTGCTAAAGCAAGATTTAGCACAACATCTTCATAGTTCTTTCCTTGTACACTTAAAGCACTTGTAAGCTCCCTTTGAGCCCTGATATAATCTTTATTATCCATATAACCCTTTCCTATTGATAATAAAGCTTCTTCATAGTCATTTTTTCCTTCAGGAGTCGTTCTAACTATTAAATTTGCTGCTTTAGATGCAGTATCAAAATCTTTTAACCCTATATAAGATTTAGTTAAATATAAATAGATATTATTACTTTCATTTTGATTTAATTTTAGCTCTTTTAAACACGTATTTAAAATATTTATTGCTTCTTGATATCTTCCTTCCACGTAATAAACTTGTCCCATTCTTATTTTTATATTTTTTATATATTTAGAACGCGGATATTTTGTTATAAAATTATTAGACTCCTGAAGCGCCATAGAATATTTTCTTTGAATAAATAGCTCATCTAAAAATTTAATGTCCTCTTTTTCTGAGGCAATTAATCCAGAACATATTAAAAGTCCAGCAATAAATAGTTTTAATTTTCTCACGTTGTCCCCACCTCTCTTAATACCTTTCTTATTTCATCAACGGCTACTCTAGTATCTTTGCACGGCGTATTTATAATTTTATTAAAAACTCCATAAACTGGTATTGGAAATGAATCTCTAACTCCAGAAGTTAAATCCCTTTTACAAGCTACAGCTATTACTAAGTTAGGTCTCTCTTCTTTTAAAAATAATCTAGCCAATGTTCCACCAGTAGCCACTTTTATGCTAATATGTTTAAATTCATCTTTTAATCTTATAATTTCAGATATATCACACAATCCACACATTTTACAATTTTCTATATTATTTGTTATTTTTAAATTACAATCATACTTTTGTATACAGTGAGGTAATAATATTGCTATCTTTTTTATTTTCTCTTTTTTTATTTTTTTTAAGACTCTCTTATTGTTAAAATTTATAAATTTTTTTGCGCTATTATTATCATATGGATTTTTAGTTATGTATTCCAATAGTAAATATCTGAAGTATTGAAGTTCATATATAATTTTTAGTATATAAAATTTGCTCATTATTTCTCCTTAAATGAAAAAATATTATCCAAATTATACCATAAAGAATTTATCTTTGCAAAATAAAAACTAGCTCACTCTGTAAGCTAGTTTTTATGATCTAGTCTTTCAAAGCTAAAGGCATCACTATATAAGTATAATTATCTTCTTGTATATTTCTTGTTCTTACAGCACTATTTGATGTTGTAAACTCCAATGTGATAATATCTTTATCACTTGATTGAACAAACTCTAATAAGAACTTCACATTTAAAGAAATCTTAAGATTATCTCCTTCATAATTTACTTTTGCAATCTCTTTAGCCTTTGCAATCTCTCCTATTCCTTCAATTTCAATATCATTTCCAGATAAGGTAAATATTGCTCCAAACTTTGATTCTGAATTGTTTTTTACAAAAATTTGAATTCTTTTTAACATTTTTTCGAATTCAACTCTATTTATTTGTAATTTCTTGTTATATCCACTAGCTTCTAATATTGTTTTATAGTTTGGGAATGGTAAGTCAATAACTCTACTTATTATTGATATATTTCCTAACTTAAAGTATAACTGCTTGTTTTTTTGTGTAAATGCAATCTCTTCTTCATTTCCGTTTCTTAATAATTTAGACATTGCATCTATTGTATTTATCGGGATACTAACTTTAAAAGTTCCGTCACTATCTAAATAGTCGTGCTCTAAATATGTTAAACGATAAGTATCTGTAGATATAAACTTTATTTTATTATTTTCAATCTCTACTCTTATACAATTTATTGATAAATTGTCACTAGACATCGAAGCTGAAAACTTTACTTTATCAAAATAATCAGCTAAATCTAATTTTTTTAATTTAAACTCGAACTCGTTATCTTCTAACTCTGATTCTTGAATTTTAGGAAACTCTTCTGCATTCATTAACATAAACTCAGAAGCTGAATCTGATGTTTCTATTGTTAAAACATCTTCTTTTATATTTAAAGTAATCTCTTCATCTTTGATTTCCTTTAAGTACTCTTCTACTAAATTATGTTGAAAAACAGCCTTTCCCTCTGCTATTACATCACATTCCATATGTGTTGATATTGTTAACTCTAAATTTGTTCCACAAAACCATAATCTATTCTCTCTTGTTTCCATATAAACATAAGAGATTATGGGTCTAATTTTATTTTCATTGATTGCTTTTTCTACTATTTTTATCTTCTTTAGAAATTCTAATCTATTAACTTTTAAAATCAATTTAACCTCCTTGCTTTTAATAGTAATAGTTTCCTTTTAGTAAGTCACTATAACGTATTCTTAATTTTTCTAATGTTTTTTGCTCAATCTGTCTTACTCTTTCTCTTGTTATGCTAAAACTTTGCCCAATATCTTCTAAAGTATGAATTTGGTTTCCATCAAATCCAAATCTAAGTTTTAATATCTGTTTTTCTCGATCGTTTAATTTATTTAATATCTCTTTTATCTGAGATGTACTCATCTCTCTAATTAGATTATCCTCTAAATCATTGTGCATCTCACTAGCTATAGTATCTTCTAAGCATATATCTTCTCCTATTGGAGAACTAAGAGATATTGTTTCTTGAAACTCCAGCATTAAATCTTGAACTTTTTCTAAATTTATACTTAATCCATCTGATATTTCATATATACTTGGATAATCACCTTTTAACATAACGGTATCCATTATAAATTTATTTATTTTATTCAACATATCATGTTTATATGACGGTATCCTTATCTCTCTACCTTTGCTTATTATAGCTTTACTTATAGCTTGTTTAATCCACCAAACAGCATATGTTGAGAATCTATACCCCTTCTCTACATCAAATTTTTCAATTGCATGAATTAAACCAAAGTTACCTTCACTAATTAAGTCTATAAAACTCATACCTTTACTTCCATATTTCTTGGCTACATTAACTACTAATCTCAAATTACATAAAATTAATCTTTCTCTTGCTTCAATATCACCATTTTTTGCTTTTCTTAAAAGTAATATCTCTTCATCTTTTCCTAACACTTCATACTCTTTTATATCATCTAGATAAAATGAAACTAAATCTTTTTCTGTCATACACACCCCATACCCTCATTAGTTATCTTTTTCTATTTTGAATCTCCGTGTTGCTTATTTAATTTTTTTATTTATGAATTTCTTTTAATGTAATTAATAATTTAAGTATAACTTGCAAAATTTCTTTTTAATAAAATTCTTCTTTTAACTCTCTTGTCATTAACTCTTTAACCTTTTCTTTTGTGTCTGCTCCCTCATATATTATCTCATAAATTGCCTCAACTATTGGCATGCTTATTCCTAACTCTAACTTTTTAGCATACACAGCTTTAACTGTAGGTACACCTTCAGCAACCATTACCATACTATTTAAGATGTCCTCTATTTTTTCACCTTTTCCAAGTCTTTCACCAACATATCTATTTCTACTATGTTGACTAGCACAAGTTACAACTAGGTCCCCAATCCCAGTCAATCCTGAAAATGTTCTTTCATCAGCTCCCATAACTTTTCCAAATCTTATCATCTCTGCGATTCCTCTTGTTATTAAAGCAGCTTTTGCGTTATCTCCATAACCTAATCCATCTGCGATTCCTGCTCCTATTGCTAAACAGTTTTTTACTGCTCCTCCTAGCTCTACTCCTGCTATATCTTCGCTTACATAAACTCTAAAGTTTTCTGTGTTGAACAGTTCTTGAACTTTTTTAGCATTCTCTAGCTCTCCTGCTGCAACTATAGTTGTTGGTAGCTCTTGAGCTACTTCTTCTGCATGAGTTGGACCAGATAAAATCACTATATTTTTATGGTATTTTCCTTTTATCTCATCTTTCATAACATGAGATAACGTTTCTCCACTTAAAACTTCTATTCCTTTTGCTGTATTTATTAATATCATACCCTCTTCAATTTGTGAAGATACTCTCGCCATTACACCTCTTAATACTTGTGATGGTACAGAGAAAATGACATATTTAACATTAGCCAAAAGTCCATCTAATTCCCACGTAACTTTCAGATTATCCGGAAATTTTACTCCTGGAAGCAATCTCTTATTTTCTTTTTCCAGATTTAATTTTTCAGCAATCTCTTTATTATGTTCCCACATTACAACTTCATAACCTTTTTTTGCTAAAATCATTCCTAAAGCTGTTCCCCAGCTTCCTGCTCCTATTACAACTACTTTTTCCATTTAATTTATCTCCTTACTTTAAATTAAATTTATTTTCTTTCCCTTCCATGAGCCTTTGAATATTTGCTTTATGTTTATAAATTACAAATATTCCAACTATTAGAGATATTACCACCAATGGAAGTCTAGTTGCGTCATCTCTTACAGGCATAAAATATGCTAAAATCGGTAATAACCCTGCACATATAACTGATCCTAAAGAGATGTATTTACTAATTCCTACCACAAGTATAAATACCAATACCAAAACGCCTACCACTTTTGGCATTAAGAAAAGAAAAACTCCTAAGCTTGTTGCTACCCCTTTTCCACCTTTAAATTGTAAAAAGAATGAAAAAGTGTGACCTAGTATAGCTACCAAACCTAATAATATAATATATATGCCACCAATATCAAATAAACTTGCTATATAAAGTGGAATATATCCTTTTAAAGCATCTAATATTAGAACCATTATACCATACTTTGGTCCTAAAATTCTATAAGCATTTGTTGCACCAGAGTTTTTGCTTCCATATTCTCTTATATCAATATTTTTAACTCCCTTTCCTAACCAAACACCACAAGGAAGTGAACCAAATATATATGCAATTACTGCAAATATTAAAAACTTTATCATAAAGCCCTCCTATTTTTTAACTAATCTTCCCACTACTTCAATATGGCTTGTTTGAGGAAACATGTCCACTGGTTTTACTCTAACTAACTTATATCCTTCTCTTTCTAAAATTTCTATATCTCTAGCAAAAGTTGATGGATTACAAGATATATATACAATCTCTTCTATTCCAACTTTAGATATATTTATTAGACTTTCCTCATCAATCCCTTTTCTTGGTGGATCTAATATTATTGAATCCACTTTTTCTGCTTTTATTAATTTTCCTAGCTCTTTATTTACATCCCCACATATAAATTGAACATTTTCTATATTATTTTCTTTTGCAGTTTGAATTCCATCTTTTACAGCTGATTCTACAATTTCTATTGAGTAAACTTTCTTTGCTTTTTTAGATAGAATCATTCCTATTGTTCCAGTTCCTGCATAAGCATCTACAATTTTTTTGTTTTCTATATTTTCAAACATACTTATAGCTAAACTATATAATCTTTTTGTTTGATCCAAGTTTATCTGGAAAAAAGATGTTGGAGATATATTAAAATGAATATTATCAATATCCTCTTTAATTGTTTTTTCTCCAAAAATAAGTAGATTTTTATGGCCTAAAGCTACATTCGTTTTTCTATCATTTAACGAAATATAAGTCGATGTAATCTCTTTAAACTTATCCATTACCTCTTTCAAAATACTTTTAATTTTTTCAGAAACTTTTGTATCATTTATTATTAAAACTAACATAGCTTCATTAAAAGAGTTTGTTCTAACCATTACATGTCTCAATATTCCTGAATGTTTTTTTTCATCATACACAGTTACTTTATTTTTATTTAAAACATTTTTTAACTCTGTGATTATTTTATTTCCTAATACTGAATTCAACATATTATCTTCTACTTGAAATACATCATGACTTTTTCTTTTAAAGAATCCAGTTATAATTTCTTGTCCATTAAAGGAAAATGGTTCAATAACTTTATTTCTATAGTTTTTTTCAATAGGTGATTCTAATGTATCCTCTATTAAAACCTCACTATTTTTACCTATTCTTCTTATTACATCCTCTACCATCTCTTTTTTATATTTTAACTGAGCAGTGTAATCTAGCATTCCAAAATCACACCCTTGAAAATCTTCGAAAGTTACATGATTTAAATCTTTAATTCTTTCAGCTCCAGGAGTTATAATCTCCTTTATTAAAGCTCTTCCATAACTCTTTTTTAAAGAAATTATCTCAACTTTTAAAATATCTCCAGGGACAGACATAGGCACAAACATAGCAAACTCGCCATTATAATAACCTAATCCCTCTCCACCGTAGACTATTTTTTCTATCTTAATTTCAACTATTTGTCCTTTTTCTAGTTTCATAAATACTCTCCTTTATTTTTAAAAAGAGCTATCATCTATTTTAAAGAAATTTATCTTTTCAGAAATAACCATATTTTTTTGTTTATTCATTTCTTGTTCTATTTTACTTAAATCCATGAGTAAGTCATATTCATATATTCTTTTACTTCTCTCTTTTTCAAGCTCTCTTAACTCTCTTTCAATCTTCAAATTACTTTTTTCTAAATATGAGATTGTTCTTATAAGGTACCCATAAAATGACCAGATTAAAATTATACCAACAAGTGTTAATAAAACTTTTTTTCTCTTCATCAGGTCCTCCTTTTATTTTTATAATTTTTCGATAACTCTTAATTTAGCTGAATGCGCTCTATTGTTAAATTTTAACTCATCTTGACCTGAAGTTATTGGCTTTCTATTTACCAATTTACCTTTAGGTTTTTCGTTACATACACATATTGGAATCTCTTTTGGACATTTACATCCTGTACAAAGATCTCTAAACATATTTTTTACAATTCTATCTTCTAAAGAGTGGAACGTTATTATTGCTAAACGTCCTCCTTTTTCTAAACTATTAAAAGATTTTGTTATCGCATTTTTTAATACATCTAATTCTCTATTAACTTCAATTCTAATAGCTTGGAAAACTTTTTTAGCTGGATGTTTTTCACTTCTTGGTGGATAAGCTTTTCTTATTATCTCTACAAGTTCTCCAGTTGTTTCAATAGGCTTTTCCTCTCTTCTTTGACAGATCAATCTAGCTACCTTTCTAGCAAATCTATCCTCTCCGTATTCAAAGAAAATTCTAACTAATTCTCCTTCTTCGTATTCATTAACAACTTCATAAGCTGACAACGCTTCTTCTCTATTCATTCTCATGTCAAGCTTTGTATCATATCTATATGAAAACCCTCTTTCTGGATCATCAAGTTGAGTAGATGAAACTCCAATATCCATAAGAATTCCTGTAACTTCATTAGCCCCAGCCATATACAGAACTGTTTCTATATTTTCGAAGTTACTTTTATATACAGACCATTTTTTTCCATATTTCTCAAGTCTTTTTTTTGCAAATTCTATTGCTTGATCATCTTGATCTATAGAAATTAATCTTCCTTTATCACTAATTTCTTTTAATATACCTTCAGAGTGTCCTCCTCCTCCTAAAGTACAATCTACATATATACCATCTTTATCTGTTATTAAATTTTCTAATGTTTCATAATATAAAACTGGTATGTGGTATTCACTTTCTATTTCGTGCATTTTTGTTCCTCCTACAAAAAATAGAGAAGCCATTGGCCTCTCTATTCTATTATAATAAATAAAAAATAATATATCTTAGAATCTTCAAAGCAAAATAAGCCAATACTGGTGACAAATCTATTCTAACATTTCCCATAGGTATCAAAGTCCTAAAAGGTTTTAAAATTGGCTCTGTTAAAGCATATACAAGATTTGTAAAGTCATTTCTTGAATATGGAGCTAACCAAGAGATTACTATTCTTATTAATATAAGTATATTCATAATTTCAAAAGCTAAATTTATAATTCTGTAAATTAAACCCATATTTTCTCCTTATTTCTCTCCTAAAAAGTAATGTTTTGCTTTTACCGAGTATTCCCATCCAGACCAAATTGTTAAAACAACTGGAATTAATGTCATATAAAAATAAATTGTTTTATACAAAGTTTCTTTTTCAGGAGTATTTCCTAGCCCAAAGAACAGCATAATTATAATCACAATCATTTGAGTAGTTGTTTTATATTTTCCTAAAATTCCTGCAGGAATCACTTCCCCTTTTGCTGCAGCTATAGTTCTTATCCCACTAATTAAAAATTCTCTTGCTATAACAACTATAGACATCCATGCTGGAATATAATCTAATTTTACAAAGATTACCAATGCTGATATAACAAGTATTTTATCTGCCAAAGGATCCATTATCTTACCCAAATCAGTTATTAAATTATATTTTCTTGCTATATATCCATCTAACCAATCTGTCAGCGATGCAAAAATAAATATACCAAACGCTATCATTCTATACAAAGTATGATGTGTAGTCCCTGCTGATTCTTGTAAAAAGTATATAAAAGGTATTGCTAATATTAATCTAATTGCTGTAAGTTTATTTGGCAAATTCAAGACTGACTCCTCCTTATTTTAAGACTATTTTATTTCGTTTTCTACAATTGCCCCTATATAGTCATATTCAAAATTTTGTTCTATTTTTACTTTTACTATTTCCCCTTGTTTTGCAGTTCCATCATTTGTTAAAACTTTTCCATCTATATCTAAGGCTTGTCCTCTAGTTCTTCCCTCTAGCATAAACTCACTCTCTGAAGAAATACCGTCAATCATAACTTCAACAACTTTTCCAATCATTGCTCTATTTTTTATCTCTGCAATTTCAGCTTGTAAATTTGTTAATTCAGCCCATCTTTTTTCTTTTATTTCTTCTGGAACTTGATTCTCTAAATCATGTGCAACAGTTCCCTCTTCTCTAGAGTACTTAAATACACCTACATAATCAAATTTAAACTCTTTTATAAAATCTTTTAACTCTTCAAAATCTTCTTCTGTTTCTCCTGGGAATCCTACAATTACAGTAGTTCTGATTGTTGCTTCAGGAATTTCAGTTCTTATTTTATTTAAAATTGATTTTATATGATCACCTGATTTTGCTCTAGCCATATTTTGTAGTATATTTCCTGAAATATGTTGAATTGGAATATCAAAATATTTACAAACTTTTGGTTCATTTTTTATAACTTCAACTAGTTCATCTGTTAATGAGTTAGGGAACATATAATATGATCTAATCCACTCTATTCCATCTACTTTTGCTAATTCTTTTAATAAATCAGGTAAAGCTTTCTTCTTATATAAATCAATTCCATACTCTGTTGTTTCTTGAGCTAATAAATTTATTTCTCTAACTCCATTTGCTGCTAAAGCTTTTGCTTCTTCTACAATATCCTCTATTGTTCTACTTCTTAAATTTCCTCTAAGTTGAGGTATAATACAATACGTACATCTTCTATTACATCCTTCAGCTATTTTTAAATAAGCTGTGTGAGGATTTGTTGTTAAAATTCTTTCTGTTCCTGCATCTGCTAAGAATTCAAAAGAATCACATCTCACAATTTTAGAATCCTCTAAAATTGTATCTACGATCTCTTCTATTTTATGTATTTCACCTGTACCAACTACAGCATCTATTTCAGGAATTTCTGAAATTAATTCATCAGCATATCTCTGCGCTAAGCATCCTGCAACAATTATTTTTTTTACTTTTCCAGAGTTTTTCTTTTCTGCAACTTCTAATATTGCTTGAATTGACTCCTCTTTTGCATCTCCAATAAATCCACATGTATTTACTAAAACAACATCTGCCTCTTCTAAATCATTTGTTATTTCAAATCCTTTTCTAGCTACCATTAGCCCTATTAAGTGCTCACTGTCAACTAAGTTTTTACTACAACCTAAACTTATTAAACCTAATTTCATTTTTTACCATCCTTCATTTTTTGTTGCTTTTATTTCTATACGGAAAAATAACACAGAGGTTGAAGTCCTCTGTGTTATCCCCCTTAATTTTAAAATTATTCAGCTGCCATTTCTTGTAATAATTTCTTTCTACTTAAACTGATTTTTCCATTTTCTGTAGAAATTACTTTTACTTCAAATGTGTCTCCAACTTTTAATACATCTTCAACATTAGCTACTCTTTCTAAAGATATTTCTGATACGTGAAGAAGTCCCTCTTTCCCTGGTAATATTTCCATGAAAGCTCCAAACTTAGCTATATTTACCACTCTTCCTAAATATACCTCTCCTACTTCAACATCTTTAACATATCCATTTACTAACTTTATAGTATCCTCTAAAACATCTAATCCTTTACAGAATATAGATACTCTTCCATCATCTTCTATATCAATAGTTGCACCTGTTGCTTCTATAATTCCTTTTATATTTTTCCCACCAGGTCCTATTAAAACTGCAATTTTATCCTTTGGAATTACCATTTGGTGAATTCTTGGAACAGTTGGTGCTAATTCATTTGTATTTGATATTGTGCTATTCATTAATTCTAATATTTGTAATCTAGCGTCTAAAGCTTGCTTTAAAGCTATTCTCATAATGTCCTCTGATATTCCTGCAATCTTCATATCCATTTGTAAAGCAGTTATTCCAGTCTTAGTTCCTGCAACTTTAAAGTCCATATCTCCTAAGTGATCCTCTAGACCCATTATATCTGTTAACACAACATAATCATCATCTTTTTTGATTAGACCCATTGCAATTCCAGCTACATGTTCTTTAATAGGCACTCCTGCATGCATTAATGCTAATGATCCTCCACAGATTGACGCTTGAGACGACGATCCATTAGATTCTGTTATTTCTGAAACTAATCTAACTGTGTATGGGAAATCTTCTACTGACGGCATTACATAGCTTAATGCTCTCTCTGCTAAAGATCCATGTCCTAGTTCTCTTCTTCCAGGTGCACCCATTCTTCCCGTTTCTCCAACTGAATATGGAGGGAAATTATAGTGTAGATAGAATTTTTTAAAATACTCTTCATCTAGCCCATCTATTAATTGCTCATCCTCTTTAGTTCCTAAAGTTGCTACAACTAACGCTTGTGTTTCTCCTCTTGTAAATAAAGCTGATCCATGTACAATTGGTAAAACATTTACTTCTGCTGCTAAGTCTCTAATTTCTGTTGTAGCTCTTCCATCTACTCTATGTTTATTGTATAAAATAGCATCTCTAACTTGCTCTTTCATTAAATCGTGATAATATTTTGCAAATTCTGCAACTACTTCTGCAGGAACTTCCTCTTCTCCAAAGTTTGTATTTACAAATTCTTCAAATAAAACTTCTTCTAATTGATCTACAGCTTCTTCTCTAGCTTTTTTTCCAGTTGTTAAAACAGCTTCTTTTAACTTAGTAGCTCCATTTTGATCGATAAAGTTTTTAACTATCGGCATTACTTCAGGTGCTTGGAACTCTATCTTCTCTTTACCAACTAAAGCTTGGAACTCCATTTGGAACTGACATAATTTCTTTATATTATCATGAGCAAACATTATAGCTTTTAACATTGTTTCCTCATCAATTTCTTTTGCTCCTGCTTCAACCATGTTGATGGCATCCATACTTCCAGCCACCGATAAATCTAATTCACTTATTTTTAATTGCTCTGGTGTTGGATTTAAAATAAACTCTCCATCTATCATTCCAACTACTACTCCAGCTACTGGCCCCATAAATGGAATATCAGATACTGTTAAAGCTACTGATGATCCAACAATTCCCATGAAATCAGGAGTACATACTCCATCATATGAAAGTGTTGTATTTACAATATGAACATCGTAATGAAACCCTTCTGGGAACATTGGTCTTATTGGTCTGTCTATTAATCTAGCTATCAGTGTAGCATTTGTTGATGGTCTAGCTTCTCTTTTATTAAATCCTCCTGGGAATTTCCCAGCTGCATAATATTTTTCTACATAATCTACTGTTAAAGGAAAGAAGTCTATTCCCTCTCTAGCACTTTTACTTCTGTTAACTGTACTTAATAAAATTGTATCACCATATTGAACCATTACAGCTCCGTTTGATTGTCTTGCTATTTTACCAGTTTTTAACGTTAATTGTCTTCCACCTATTTCTAAGCTTAAGCTTACTTCATTAAACATTAAGTTTCCTCCTTTTAAATTGGTAGAGGATAAATATAGCAAATAATAAGGAACTAAAACTAAAGATTTTAGCTTTAATCTCTTACTACTTACCTTATATTTATCCTCTATATTCTTACATTAAAGTATATCATTTTTACATATAAAAATCAAAATATATTTATTCAACATTCATATTATGAATCAAACCAAGAGCTATTCCCATAGTTACCATTGCACTTCCTCCATAACTGAAGAATGGCATTGGTAATCCAAAAACTGGTAGTAATCCAACAGCTACAAATATATTTATTATTACTTGAGTTATTATTTGAGCTCCCATTCCTAAGGCCAAGTATTTTCCAAAATAATTTTTACACTCTCTTCCTGTTACCATTATAAAATGATATAATGCAAAAAATAATCCAACAACTACAAACATACCCATTATTCCAAACTCTTCTCCAAAAGTAGCCATTATAAAGTCTGTATGTATCTCTGGAAGGTAACTATACTTTTGAACACCATTAGCATACCCTTTTCCAAATAACCCTCCACTACCAAAAGCATAAACAGATTGCTTCACCTGATAACCGTAATCATCTGAGTAGTTTCCAAAAAATAATCCATCTATATAACTTTTTATTCTCATTATCTTATAGGAAGCTCCCTCTTCGCTGGCATATTTATAAACCGCTGCTAGTCCACCTATACCTAATACTCCTCCTAAACAACTAACCCTTAAAATCCATTTATCTTTTAATTTACTCATGAATATCATAAATAACCAAATTGCTAAGTAGTGAATTGCTGTTCCCATATCTTTCTGAGCTAAAATTAACACACCATAAACTCCTAGGTATATTAAAGCATTTATTATTGTTACGCTCTCACTCAAATCATTATCTTCCGCTCTTGCCAAGCAATTTGCCATATTTATAACAAATGCACATTTTAAAATTTCAGCTGGTTGAACAGAAACTGGCCCTAGATTTATCCAACCATAGGCTCCATTTATCTTGGGAATAAATGGTAAATTCATTTTTCCTCCGATATACATTCCTAATAAAATAAAAATACTTGTTAGGAATATAAATCCATTTACCTTTCTATTACTTAAAATTTTATATGTCAATTTTAATTTTTTAATTTTTCCAGCATTACCAATAAAAAGATATATTATAAAAAAAATTAATATGTATACAAAGTGTTTTTTTATATTTTCAGGTTTCATATAAAAAGCTGCACTAACCATATTAATTGAACTTAAAACCATCAATATTACTATTATAAAAAACAATGAAAATCGTCTCTGTCTTAATCTAATCATTTTATTTTTAATTTTTTGTTGTTGATTTTTTAAATTTTCTTGAAAAAATTGTCCAGTTGTATTTTCCATTTAAATTCTCCCCTTAAAATTCTTTTTACAAAAAATAAAAAAATGGCGCTTCTTGCTGGGCTCGAACCAGCGACAAC
>OGMJ01000160.1_pt1 | contig 47099 bp, 48 predicted proteins | sample 1573181 | NCBI WGS metagenome assembly OGMJ01 (sample SAMEA2582004, study PRJEB24529) | metagenome | biome: Human gut stool | place: China | collected 2011
GAAAGTACTTGGGGGGCAGCCCCCTGGGAGGATAGGAAGTTGCCAATCTTTTTTTATTTTTTGTAAAAAATAAGAAAGAGAGTTTCTAAGACTCTCTTTCGTTAACTTCTTCAAGACGAAGTTTTAATTTTTTTAATAAAGTATTAAAAAATTTAGATTCCTCATCTGTGAAAAGATCTTTAAATTTTTCTTGTAAATCAGGAATAAATTCATCAATAAATTTAATTGCTTTTTTACCATCTTCAATCAGATATAACCCTTTTTTTCTCTTATCAAGTAATTTTTTTTCTATTAATCCTTTATCTTCTAAATTGGTAATATATTTTGTAACTAATGATTTTTCAATTTTTCTTAGTTTAGCTATTTCATATTGTGTTATTCCAGGATTATTATGAATCAATCTTAAGTACATACTTTCTGTTTTAGTTATTTCTAATTCAGAAAGAAAATTATCGAAAAGAAAATTTATTTCTTTATTAATTGCAGATATAAGAAGAATAGAACCTTCATTATTTTTCATAGAATCACCTCAATTTTTTATATGAATATACTCTATGATACCCTTTAAAATTATAAAAGTAAATAAAAAGGGTGAAATATTCATATATGAACACACTATCTATTTATTTAATCTAAAATAGATTAAAATAAATACATATAAGAAATAAGAACAGAGATATTTTAAATTGTGTTTGTTAATTGAAAAATATCTTCTAATAGGAGGAAAAAATGAAAAAATTTAATTTAATGATGTTAGTAGGAACTTTATTGGTAGGAAGTATAGCTTATGCTGAAAGTGAAAAAACTTTTGATTATGAAAAGAATTTACAAGAAAGACAAGAAATAGATCAAAGAAATATAGAAGCTTATTCAAAAAAAAATGGAGTTTCCATTCAAGAAGCTACACAGAAATATTATGAAAAATTACAAAATGAATTTAAAAATAATGATGAATTAAGAAATGAAATGATGAAGGATAATTCAAAAGATTAAATTAGTTTATTGCATGATTTGAAAATCAAAGTTTTTAGAAAAAAATGTATTTTTTTCAACCAAATTATCTTGACTTTTTCCATTTAATTGGGTATAGTAAGTATAGAAACATAAAAAAATCAGGAGGTATTTAGAATGCACGTAATAGATAAAGATACTTGTATTGGATGTGGAGCTTGCGAAGGAACTTGCCCAGTATCAGCAATATCAGCTGACGCTAATGGAAAATATGAAATTGGAGAGGCTTGTGTAGACTGTGGAGCTTGCGCAGGAGTTTGTCCAGTATCAGCAATAACAGCATAGTTATTAATTAAAAGTTTAAAGCTTAGGTATAAAACCTAAGCTTTATTTTTTTTTGTTTTTTTTGTATACTAAAATAAAAAGGACGGTTATTATGAATTTAAATTTAAGCCAAAAAGAAGCTGTAGAAAATATTGATGGACCTTTACTTATAATAGCTGGTCCAGGTTCTGGAAAAACAAGAACTTTAGTTGAAAGAATGATTTATATGATAAAGGATAAAAATATAAAACCAGAAGAAATTTTAGTTTCTACTTTTACAGAAAGAGCAGCAAGGGAGTTAACAACTAGAATAGGAAATAGATTAAAAAATGAAAAAATATATTTAGAGGGATTGTATATAGGAACACTTCATTCAATTTGTTTGAAAATAATAGATGAGAATATTGAGTATTCAAATTTAAAAAGAGGATATAGAGTTTTAGATAATGTAGATCAAAAATTTTTTGTTTTTTCAAAATTAAAATTTTTTAAAGAAATTAATGGATTTAATAATTTTTTTCAAAATAAAAATTATTTAACTAACTGGAAAATTGGAGAAAACTTAATAAAGTGGTTTAATAAATTTAGTGAAGAGGGGCTTGAGTTAGATGATAACAGTTTTTTAACACAAAGTTACCTAATGTACAAAAAATTAATTTTTGAAGAGAATGTTATAGATTTCTCTATGATCCAATGTGAAGCTTATAGAATTTTAAAAGAAAATTTAGAAATTCTAAAAAAACTTCAAAGTAAAATAAAATATACAATGATTGATGAATATCAAGATACAAATACAATACAAGAAAAATTAATTTTTTTAATAGGTGGAAAAGAACAAAATATTTGTGTAGTTGGAGATGATGATCAAGGAATATATAGGTTTAGAGGGGCTACAATTAGGAATATTCTTCAATTTGAAGGAAGAGTAGGGAAAATATGTAAAGTTGTTAAACTAGAAGTAAATTATAGATCAGAAAAAGATATAGTTAATTTTTGTAAAGAGTGGATAGATAGTTTATATTGGGATGAATTTAGACATTCAAAAGAACTAATAGTACCTAAAGAAAAAAATATAGATAGAACTCGAGTCGTAAAATTATCTGTGGAAAGTTCTGAAAATAAATGGCAAGAAAGAATTGCTAATTTTTTAATTTTTATGAAGAATTCAAAAAAAATAAATGATTATAATCAAGTAGCTTTTTTATTCAGATCAGTGAAGAATAAAAAAATAGTTTCTTTAGCTCATTATTTAGAATATAGAGGAATTGGTGTCTATTCTCCAAGATCAAATCTATTTTTTAATAGAGAAGAAATTATATTAATTATAGGTATTTTTCTTTATGTTTTGTTAAGAGAAAATAGTAAAATTTATAACAATGAATATAAATTAGAAATATTGGATTATTATAAAAAATGTTTAAATATTATAGAGAAAAAAATAAAAGTAGATGAAGAGTTAAAAAAAGAGTTGGAAATAATAAAGAGTGAATATGAAAATATAAACACAAATATAGGAAATCTTTTAAATTTATATTATAAAATTATTTCTATAAAATGTTTTAAAGAAATATTTGAAAATAAAGATAATAGTGTCTTAGAAAATAGAGCTTTATATAATTTAGGTATATTTTCAAAAATTGTTGAAAAAGCAGATAAGATATCTAGTATTCAAAATTTAAATAATGAAAATATAATAAAAATTGGAGATTATTTTTTTACGATGCATTTGAAATTCTTAAAACAAAATGGAGTTGATGAATATGAAGATATAAAAGAATATGCTCCAGAAGGTGCAGTTTCATTTTTAACAATTCATCAGTCAAAAGGATTGGAGTTTCCAATAGTAATAGTAGGATCTCTAGAAAGTGTACCTGAATCAGATAAGAATGATGATGAAGAATTGGAAAAAAAATACATTCCTTATAATGATTTTGAGCCTGAGTATAGAATAAAAGATTTTGATTTTTGGAGATTATATTATACAGCCTTCTCAAGAGCTAAAAATTTATTAATTTTAAGTTGTATAGAAAATAGTAAAGGAAAAAGACAGATACCATCTTTACCATTTAAAAGAGTTTATGAAAATATTCCAGATATATTATCTGGAGACTTAAACTTTTCAGAGTTAAATATAGAAAATACAAGTATTATAGATATTAAAGATAGTTATTCTTATACGGGAGATTTGTTAAAATATAAAGAGTGTCCGTATAGATATAAATTAAATAAAATTTATGATTTTCAAAGGAAAAAAACAATTGAAAATTTTTATGGAACTTTAATTCATGAAAGCTTTGAGTTTTTAAATCTTTCTATATTAAATGGTAAAGATTTAAATATAGAGAAAATACAAAATAAATACTACTCTGATTATGAATTTATGAAAAAGAAGGAGAATTTATTTTTAGATAAAGAAGTTTTAAATAAAGGTTTAGAACAAATTTTAAATTATTACAATGGTGATTTATTAAAAAATAAAATAGTAGATGTTGAAAAAAATTTATTTGTATTTAGAGGTGCTTATACTATTGAAGGAAAATTAGATTTAATTATACAAGAAGGAGAAAATTTAAAAATAGTAGATTTTAAAACAGGATCAGATAGTATAGATAAAGAGAGTTTAGAAAATTATATATCACAAATAAAACTTTATTGTTATTTATTATCAATGAATAGTGAGAAGAAAGTTTCAGGTGGATATATATATTTTGTAAAAAATGAAAATAAAATTGAAGTTCCTTATAATATAGGAGACGAAGAAGAAATTTTAAAGGATTTTGATTCGATAACAGAGCGGATATCTAACGGTATGTTTTCAGAAAAAAGATTGTCTGAAGAAAAATGTTTAAAATGTGAATTTAAAAAGCACTGTTTTGGTATAAATATGATATAATAATAATAAAAAATTAGGTGATAAAAATGTATGTAGTGTTAAAAGAAAGTGCTACATCTGAAGAAATCTTAGAGCTGAAAAAATTTATACAAAAAACAGGACATGGAGCTTTAGAGATTTTAGATGGTAGCATAAAAAAAATAGGAATAATGGGAAAAAAAGATGGGCTAACTAAGGAAGAATTGAAGGAATTCTCAATAGTTAAGGAGATTATAAAGATAGGAAAGCCTTTTAAGTTCGTTAGTCGAGAGTTTAAAAAAGAGGATACCCTTATAGAAATAAAAGGTAGGAAAATAGGTGGTACAGATTTAATTCTAATGGCAGGGCCATGTTCAATTGAAAATAAAGAGATGATAATGGACATTGCTAAAGTAGTAAAGGAAAATGGAGGAGAATTTTTAAGAGGTGGAGCTTTTAAGCCAAGAACATCTCCATATGACTTCCAAGGTTTAGGAGAAGAGGGCCTAAAATATATGAGAGAAGCATGTGATAAATATGACCTTGTAATGGTAACAGAAGTAATGGATACTAGAGATATAGAGTTGATAGAAAAATATACAGATATATTTCAAGTTGGAGCTAGAAATATGCAGAATTTTAGCTTATTAAAGGAACTAGGAAAGACAAATAAGCCTATTCTTTTAAAAAGAGGATTAAGTGCTACAATAAGAGAGTTTTTAATGGCAGCAGAATATATAGTTGCTTTTGGTAATGAAAAAGTTATTCTTTGTGAAAGAGGAATTAGAACATTTGAAATTGCAACTAGAAATACTGTTGATATAAATGGTGTAGCACTTTTAAAAGAAAAATCTCATCTTCCAATTATAATAGATGCAAGTCATGGAACGGGTAAAAAATCTTTAGTTGAACCAGTGACATTAGGATGTATCTTAGCAGGAGCTGATGGCGCGATGGTAGAAATACATCAAAATCCAGCATGTGCTTTATCTGATGGAGAACAAAGTTTAAATTTTCAAGAGTTTGAAATTTTATGTAAAAAAATGAAAAAAACATTGGAATTTAAAGAGAGTTTAAAATGTTTATAGATAAAGAATTTTATTATGAACTTGATGAGTTTTCAAAGTTAGGATTAAAGGCAATTTACACTACTAAAAGCTTTGGAGATGTAAAAAAAGAAGAGGATAGAAATAAAATTAACTCAATATTAAATATAGAGGATAAAAAAATTTATTCAGGATTTCAAACACACTCATCAAATATTGTAGTTATTGATAAAGAAACAACAACTTATTCAGAAGATACAGATGGATTTATAACTAAAAGAGATGACGTAGTTATATTTACAAAATATGCTGATTGTTTGCCGATCTATATATATGATAGTGAAAATGGCGCTTTTGGATGTATTCATTCAGGATGGGTAGGAAGTTTTGAAAATATTGGTTCAAAAGCTATTGAGATGATGATAAAAGAATTTAATAGTAAGGTAAAAAATATTATAGTAGCATTTGGAATAGGAATATCTCTTGAGAATTATGAAGTATCAGAAGATTTTTACTTGAAATTTAAGAGAAAATTTAATGAGAAACTTTTAGAAAAAGTTTTTTTTAAAAAAGAAAGTAAATATTATTTTGATAACCAGAAATTTAATTATAATCTTATGAAAGAGATTGGAATACAGGAAAAAAATATAATAACTAATAATCTATGCACATATAGAGATAATTTTCACTCTTATAGAAGAGAAAAAGAGGATTCAGGAAGAAATGGAGCATATATATTTGTTGACAAAAATAGAAAAAAGTGATACAATAATTTGCTAATAAAATGCACATTGATTATTTCTAAACAAGGTGCCCTTAGGGGATGTTTAGTTTTGAGATCAGTGGAAGAAATAACCAAAATTAGGAGGAATTAAAAAATGGCAGTAATTACTATGAAACAATTACTTGAAGCTGGAGTTCACTTTGGACACCAAGCTAAGAGATGGAATCCAAAGATGTCTAAGTACATCTTCACTGAGAGAAACGGAATCCACGTAATCGATTTACACAAATCTTTAAAGAAAATTGAGGAAGCTTATGCTGTAATGAGAGAAATCGCAGCAAACGGTGGAAAAGTTTTATTCGTAGGAACTAAAAAGCAAGCTCAAGAAGCTGTAAAAGATCAAGCTGAAAGATCAGGAATGTACTACGTAAACAACAGATGGTTAGGTGGAATGTTAACAAACTACAAAACTATCCAAACTAGAGTAGAGAGATTAAAAGAGTTAGAGAGAATGGATGCTGATGGAACATTAGATACAGCATACACTAAAAAAGAGGCTTCTAACTTCAGAAAAGAGTTAGTAAAACTTTCTAAAAACTTATCAGGAATTAAAGATATGAAAGAAGTTCCAGCTGCTATATTCGTAGTAGACGTTAAGAAAGAAACATTAGCAGTAGTAGAAGCTGCTAAATTAGGAATCCCTGTATTCGCTATGATCGATACAAACGTGGATCCTGATTTAATAACTTACCCAATTCCAGCAAATGACGATGCTATCAGATCAGTAAAGTTAATCGCTTCTGTAATGGCTAACGCTATCATCGAAGGAAACCAAGGAAAAGAAAACGCTGCAGTTTCAAACGACGAAATCGTTGTTGAAGAAGGATCAGCTGAGTAATAAATACTTGAATTTAATGGAATTGAGAGCTATGCCCTCAATTCCTTGTACTATATAGATATGTAAAAATTCTAAAAATTTAGGAGGAAAAAATGGCAGAGATTACAGCAAAATTAGTAAAAGAACTAAGAGATAGAACTGGTGCTGGAATGATGGATTGTAAAAAAGCATTAGGAGAAACAAACGGAGATATCGAAAAAGCGATAGACTTACTAAGAGAGAAAGGAATTGCTAAAGCTGCTAAGAAATCAGGAAGAACAGCTGCAGAGGGATTAATATTTGACGGTGTTTCTGCTGATAACAAAACAGCAGTAGTATTAGAGTTCAACTCTGAGACAGACTTCGTTGCTAAAAACGATGAGTTCAAAGCTTTAGGAGCAAAAATGGTAGAGATCGCTTTAAGACCAGAGATCAAAACTGTTGAAGATTTAAAAGCTGCTGAGATTGATGGAGTTACAGTTGAAACAACTATAACTAACTTAATCGCAAAAATCGGAGAGAACATGTCTCTAAGAAGATTTGAAAAAGTAACTACTGAAGGGTTTGTAACTACTTACAACCACTTAGGAGGAAAATTAGGAGTTATCGTTGAGATGACTGGAGAAGCAACAGAAGCTAACATTACTAAAGCTAAGGATATCGCAATGCACGTAGCAGCTATGGATCCTAAATATGTTGACAGATCAGTTGTAACAACAGATGATTTAGATAGAGAGAGAGAGATTTCTAGAAAGCAATTAGAAGCTGAAGGAAAACCTGCTCAAATTATCGAAAAGATTTTAGTTGGAAAAATGAACAAGTTCTATGAGGAGAGCTGTTTAGTTGACCAAATTTTCGTAAAAGCTGAAAATAAAGAGACAGTTGCAGAGTACGCAGGAGATATTAAAGTAGTTTCTTTCGCTAGATACAAAGTTGGAGAAGGAATCGAAAAAGAAGAAGTAGATTTCGCAGCAGAGGTTGCAGCTCAACTTAACGCGTAATACAACAAAGTATAGGGGTGCGACTTAGCACCCCCTTTTTTTAAGCTAAATATGATAATAGAGGAGAGTTTTGAGATGAAGCCAATTTATAATAGAATTCTATTAAAATTAAGTGGAGAAGCTTTAATGGGAGACCAAGAATTTGGAATCTCTTCAGAGACAATAACTTCATATGCTAAACAAATAAAAGAGATAGCAGACTTAGGAGTAGAAGTAGGAATAGTTATCGGTGGTGGTAATATATTTAGAGGATTATCTGGAACTGAACAAGGAATAGACAGAGTAACTGGAGATCACATGGGTATGTTAGCAACAGTTATAAACTCACTGGCTCTTCAAAACGCAATTGAATTATTAGGAGTACCTACAAGAGTACAAACTGCAATCGAAATTCCAAAGGTAGCTGAACCTTTTATAAAGAGAAAGGCTCAAAGACATTTAGAGAAGGGTAGAGTTGTAATATTTGGTGGTGGAACAGGTAACCCTTATTTCACAACTGATACAGCAGCAGCACTTAGAGCGATAGAGATTAACGCAGATGTTGTAATAAAAGCAACTAAAGTTGATGGAATCTATGATAAGGATCCTGTAAAGTTTGCTGATGCAAAAAAATATACAGATGTTACTTATACAGAGGTTTTAAATAAAGATTTAAAAGTTATGGATGCAACTGCAATCTCTTTATGTAGAGAAAATAAGTTACCAATAGTTGTATTTGATTCATTAACAGAGGGAAATATAAAAAGAGTAGTTCTTGGTGAAAAAATAGGAACAACAGTAATAAACGGATAATTTTAGGAGGGTAAAATGAGCGCACAAGTAATAATGAATGATTGTAAAGATAAAATGGATAAAGCTATCGAATCTACAAAGCATAAATTTGCATCAATAAGAGCAGGTAGAGCTAACGTTTCAATGTTAGATGGAATAAAAATAGAGCAATACGGATCATTAATGCCGTTAAATCAAGTTGGAACTGTATCAGCTCCAGAAGCTAGATTATTAGTAATCGATCCTTGGGATAAATCAGTTATACCTACAATTGAAAAGTCTATAATGACTTCAAATTTAGGATTAACTCCAAACAACGATGGAAAAGTTATTAGATTAATGATACCTGAGTTAACTGCTGATAGAAGAAAAGAGTATGTAAAATTTGCTAAGACTGAAGCAGAAAATGGAAAAGTTGCAGTTAGAAATATCAGAAAAGATATGAACAATAACTTAAGAAAGTTAGAGAAAGAAGGAGAAATAACTGAAGACGATTTAAAGAGATTTGAAGATGATGTTCAAAAGTTAACAGATGCAACAATTAAAACAATTGATCAACTTCTTGCTTTAAAAGAAAAAGAGATTACAACTGTATAATATTGAAAAGAGAGCTAAGTTTAGCTCTCTTTTTTTGTAAGTAAAATATATAATATTAAGAATAAACCACTAAAAAATAATAAAATTATTAAAACTTCATTAGCTGAGGAATAATTTCCAGACTCAATAGCAGAGTATAAAGCTAATGGTAAAGTTTGAGTTCTTCCAGGAATATTTCCAGCAATTAAAATAGTTGCTCCAAATTCTCCAAAAGCTCGCCCAATTCCTAGAATAACTCCAGAAAAAACTTTTCGATAACTTAATGGAAGGTAAACATACTTAATCATATTTAATTTAGAAACCCCGAGGCATTGCGCTGTTTCTATATAAGCTTTATCAATAGTATCAAACCCAACTTTAACGCCTTGGTATATTATAGGCAGAGAAACTATTATTGCAGCAATAGCCGCTCCTTCAAAAGAAAATATAAATCTAAAGCTAAAAAGGTTATAAAAAATTTTTCCAATAAAACTATTTTTTCCTAAAAAAATAATCAACATATATCCAATAACAGAAGGAGGTAAAAAAATAGGTAAAGTAACTATAAATTCTATTATTTTTTTTAGATTATTTTTATTATTAAAGGAAAAATAAAGTATAATACTAAAAAGTAAATTAAATGTTAGAGATAAAAAAACAATACTTAAAGACAATTTAAGAGGTGTAATCATTCCCAACCTTTTCCTCTTAAAAATTTTAAAAATTTCTCAGCATCCTCTTTATTTTTAGTTGTTTTTGAAATACCAATTGAATATTCAATTGGTTTATGAAGATTTGTTGGAAAAACTTCAATAACTTTAGAATTTTTTAACAACTTTGCATCTGTTAAATAAACTATACCAAAATCGGCTTCTCCTAATTCAACATAAGAAAGTACACTTCTAACATCTTTTCCGTACACTAAAGAGTAATCTTTTAATGGAAGGTTATTTAAAACTTCAGTTGCATATTGGCCAGCAGGAACATACTTAGGGTCACCAATAGCTAAAACACCGTTATTAGAAGATGTGTTGTTATTTTTTATTAAAACTAAAGAGTTTTCTAAAATAACTTCTTCATTGAATATATAATTATTATTTTTTAAATCAATCATATAATCTCTGTTAGCAAGAAAAATAACATCAACATCTCCACCCTGTTCTAGTTGTCTTTTTAAAGTTCCAGAACCTCCTAAATTTAAAGAGATAGTCAATTCAGGATCTATAGCTTTGTATTCTTGAATATTTTTTTCTAAATATTCTTTTAAAGACGCTGCACCACTTATTAAAATCTCTTTAGAAAAAATAGATTGAAATAAAACAATGAAAATAAAAATAATATTTTTCATAAATCCCCCCATTAGTTAATATTATTTATTCATTTGATAAAGAGTATATAAACCTCTAAGACTTAATTCAGGACAATATTCATCGATTTCTTGAATCTCTGCAAAAAGAATTTTTCCTAGGCCTCCTGTAGCTATAATATATGGATCAGGAACAATTTTTTTTATTTCATGTATGATATTTTTTAATTGCCCAGCATAACCGTAGAAAATTCCAGCTTGAATTTGTTCAGCAGTATTTCTACCAAGAACACTTTCTGGAGTACTAAATTTAACTTTAGGAAGTTTAGCAGTATTTCCAAATAAAGCATTAATAGACATCTCTATTCCAGGTAAAATTCCACCTCCAATATAAACTCCATCTTTTAAAACCTCATATGTAGTTGCAGTTCCAAGATCGAATATAACAAGATTTTTCTTTGGATAATCAATTATAGCTTGGGCAATATCAATAATTCTATCAGCACCAAAACCATTTATTTGAAGATTTTCAGCAAAAGAAAATGGAAGTTTTAAATTTAAATCTATAATCATAGGTTCAATTTTAAAGTATTTTCTTCCTAGAAATTGAAATATTCCAATTAAATTTGGAACGACAGATGAAATAACAATTCCATTTAATTCTTTAATTTCAACACCATTAAAATCACATATATTTTTCAAGTATGAAAAGTATTCATCCTCAGTTAATTTTTCATTTGAAGATACTCTAAAGCTAAGCAGAACCTCTCCTTTTGGATTAAGTAAACCAGTAACAATATGAGTATTTCCAATATCTACAGCTAAAAGCATGTAATCACCGCCTAATAAAAATTTAGATAATCCATATTATAAACTATATTTGAAAAAATGTAAATTTTTCTCGGATAAATTATTTAAATGAATTATAATGTAATAAATAGAGTATGAGGTGTTTATATGAAAAAATCAGTAGGAATAGTTGTAGAATATAATCCCTTTCATAATGGACATAAATATCATTGTATAAAGGCTAAAGAGCACGGTGATGTTGTAGTTGCAGTTATGAGTGGAGATTATGTTCAAAGAGGAGAACCAGCTTTTATAGATAGATGGACAAGAGCGGAGTTAGCTTTAAAAAATGGTGTTGATATAGTGGTGGAGTTGCCGATATTCTATTCAACACAAAGTGCAGAAATATTTGCTAGAGGAGCAATAGGAATATTAAATTTAATGAATATAGAAAAACTAGTTTTTGGGTCTGAAACTGGGGATGTAAAAAAACTAATCGAAAGAGGAGATTTAGAAGAACAAAAGGAGTTTAAAGTAGAACTAAAAAAACAATTGAAAGAGGGACATTCTTATCCAACAGCTTATTCAAATACTTTAAAGATATTAGATAAAACAGATGAGTTAGATTCTAATGATATTTTAGGTGTTGAGTATATTAAGGCTTTAAAATTTTGGAAAAGTAAAATAGAACCAATTGCTATAAAGAGAGAAAAAAGTGGATATTATTCAGAAGAGATAAAAGATGGAATTGCTAGTGCCACTGGTATTAGAAAAAAAATTCAATCTGGAGAAGAGATAAAAGACGTTGTACCAGATACAACATATGAAATATTAAAAGAGAGTTTAGAAAAAAATAGCTTTGCAAAATTACAAGATTTTTATCCTTTTATAAGACATAGAATACTTTTAGAAAAAGAAAAACTAGAAAGAATTCAAGATATTGAACAGGGATATGAAAATAGAATATATGAGGCTGCTTTTTCTTGTAAGGAATTTGAAAGTTTTTTTGAAAAAATAAAAAGTAAAAGATATACTCAAGGAAGAGTTCAGAGAATTTTAATTCACATACTTTTAGGAATAGAAAAAAAGCAAATAGAAAAAGTAAAAGAAAAAATTCCTTATATAAGAGTTTTAGGATTTACTAAAGAGGGACAAAATTATTTAAAAAAATTAAAAGATGAAGAAGTAGAAGTTTTGACTTCATTAAAAAATATACAAAAATATTTAGAGAAAGATTCCTTAGATTTATTAGAACAAAATGAAGTGGCAAGTAAAATTTATGCAATGGTAAATCCGTATGAGGATAGAAAAATACCTATAATTATAAAGTAGAGGTACTATGGATAGAATAAAATTAACAAAAGATATAAAAGATATTTTAAATATCTTAAATGCTCATGGTAAGGGATATATTGTAGGAGGTTATGTAAGAGATTATTTACTAGGCTTAATTCCTAAAGATTGTGATTTTTGTACAGATATAGATTATTCAAAATTAAAAGATATTTTTAAAGATTATTCACCAAAAGAGATTGGAAAAGCTTTTGGGATAATTCAAATAGTTTATAAGGGTAAAAGTTATGAGATTGCAAAGTTAAGAAGAGATGTGACATTTACATCTTTTAGAAATATAGCTGAAGTAGAATTTATTAATGATATCTATGAGGATTTAAAGAGAAGAGATTTTACGGTTAATGCTATAGCTTATAATGGGAGTAATCTGATTTATTTATCACAAGTAGAAATAGATGATATAAAAAATAGAGTTTTAAGATTTGTTGGAAATGGGAAAAAAAGAATAGAAGAGGATCCATTAAGGATATTAAGGGGAATAAGAATAGCGGGAGAAAAAAAATTATTGATATTAGAGGAAACAAAACAAGAGATAGAAGAGTGCAAAAATGAGATAAAAAGAGTTTCTATTGAAAGAGTTCAAGATGAATTTTTTAAGATGCTAAAAGGAGAGAATTCAAGTAATTCTTTTAAATCTTTATATGACTTAGGAGTTTTTGAAGAGTTATTTCCAAAGACATATAAAAATATAAAATTAAATGAGATATTAGAAGATTTAGATAAAATAGATAGCTTATTTTTATTAGAGGAATCTTTAGTACTAAAATTAGTAGTTATTTTTAATAAAAGTAAAGATGAGTTAAATTATTTAAAATTGGATAATAAAAGTAAAAAATCGATTTTAAATATAATTGAAAATCTAGAAAAAATAAAAAATATTTGTAGTAAATATGAGATAAAAAAGATGATTATGACCATAGGATTAGAAGATTTCAAAAATATATTAAAAATAGAAAATTTGAGAGATGATATATCTTTAATAAAAGAGAAATTTAATGAAATTATAATGAATAATGAACCTATTTTTCTGAAGGAGTTAGCAATTTCTGGAAAAGATATATTAAATTTAGGAATAAAAGATGGAAAAAAAATTAAAGAGTTATTAGAAAAATCTTTAGATATAGTATTGAAAAATCCTGAACTAAACCAAAAAAATTATTTACTAAAATTGATAGAGGAGGAAAAAATTTGAAGCGAAGAATACCTTTAACAACACAGATATTTTATGGAGTAGGAGTAAGTTATGCCATTGTGGATCAAATATTTGCACAATGGATTTTATATTTTTATCTTCCACCGGAAAACTCAGGACTTAAACCATTTTTAACACCTGTTTTAATATCATTGGCATTAGCTATTTCAAGAGTAGTAGATATGATTTCAGATCCAGTAGTAGGATATTTATCAGATAAATTTAATAGTAGATGGGGAAGAAGAATACCATTTATTGCCGTAGGAGCTATTCCACTAGCTATAACGACAGTAGCCTTTTTCTATCCACCAATGATAAGTGAAAAAGGAACATTTATCTATTTAGCGCTTATAGGATCTTTATTTTTTACATTTTATACAATTGTAGGAGCTCCATATAATGCTTTAATACCAGAAATTGGAGAGAATTCAGAGGAGAGATTGGATTTGTCTACATGGCAGTCAGTTTTTAGATTATTGTACAGTGCAATTGCAATGATTTTACCAGGAGTTTTAATTAAGTATTTTGGTAAAGGAGATACATTAGTTGGGATTAGAGGTATGGTTATTTCATTAAGTATTTTATGTGTTTTAGGACTGTATGTAACTGTTTTTTTAGTTCCAGAAAAAAAATACTCAAGACCTGTTGAACATGTTGGGAATATTAAAGAGATTTTAAAAGAAGTGGTAAAAGATAAAGATTTTAGGAATTATTTATTAGGATTACTATTTTTCTTTGTAGGATTTAACTCTTTAAGAGCCATGATGAACTATTATGTAGAGGATATAATGGGATATGGAAAAGAGACAATAACAATAGCGTCAGCTTTATTATTTGGAGCCTCAGCTTTATTTTTTTATCCAGTAAATAAATTATCTAGAAAATTTGGATATAGAAAAATTATGTTAGGATCCTTAGTTGGATTAATAATACTAACAATAGCTTTATCATTATTAGGAAAAGTAATACCTGTAAAATATGGATTTTTAATATTCGCACTTTTAGGAATACCAATATCAGGAGCAGCATTTATATTTCCACCAGCAATGATGAGTGATATAAGTGAAAAAATAAGTAAAAGAATAAATAATAGAATCGAAGGAGTTTGCTTTGGAATTCAAGGATTTTTCTTAAAAATGGCATTTTTAGTCTCAATAGTTGTATTACCATTGATGCTTGTTTTAAGAGGAAGTGGAGAGGTAACAAAGTTTGGTATATACTCATCGGCAATATTTTCAGCAGTATCTTTTGTAATCTCATATGTATTTTATTTTAAATATAATGAATAGGAGGAGTGTTGAAAAAAACAGAAATTGGGGCATTAATTATAATTTTTGCCTCAATTTTCTTTTTTAGGTTGTATTGGACAACGTTTAAAGAGAAAATTGAGATAGGAGATATCATTGAACTAACTGGTAGAGTAGATGCAGGAAGAGGAAGAATTGAAAATATAAATGGAAAATATCCAGTAAAAAATATGTATTTTACAGTAAACAAAGTAGAAGATGGAGAAAAAATTATTTTAGGAGAAGTAAAGAAAATAAAGTTTTCAAAATGGGGAGTTCAATATAATATAGAGGCAGAAGAGGTAAAAAATAAAGAGAACATATTGAGAAATTTTTTTATAAAAAAAATAAAGAAAATAAGTGCAGATTATTCTTTTAGTTTAGAGCATTTTTTGAGAGCAACAGTCTTAGGAGAGGGATATTTATTAGATGAAGATGTAAAAGAAAAGTTTAGATACACAGGAACAGCTCATTTATTAGTAATATCTGGATTACATATTGGGGTAATTATTGCTGGAATGTCATTGTTATTATTAAAATTAAATATTAATAAAAGAAAAAGATATATTTTAGTTTTTATCATTCTAACATTATATGTTATTTCCATTGGAAAATCGCCATCAATATTTAGAGCATATATAATGGGATCAATTTATTTATTAGGAAATATTTTATATGAGAAGGTAAATAGTAAAAAAAGTTTTATATTAGCTTTTTGTTGTTCACTTTTAATTTTTCCAACATGGATTTACTCTATATCTTTTTGGATGTCATATATAGCAGTATTTTCTATAATTTTTATTTATGAAAAAATTCCTAAAATAAAAAAATATAGAAGTAAATATTTAAATAAGGTATTAAATACACTATTAATGACATTAACAATTCAACTTTGTATGACACCAATTTTTTATATATTTTTTAATACGATTCCTTTGTTTTCAGTTTTTAGTAATTTAATTATAATTCCAATAGCATCAGTTTTTATAATGATAAGTTTTATGACAATATTTTTATCAAATTTTTATTTAGAATTTTTAACAATTTCATTGGTAAATTATACTTATATAATTTTAATAAAGAGTATTGAATTACTAAGTGAAATTCCATATTTGACATTAGAATTATAGTTGTGTTAAGCTATTTATGCGAGGTGATAAAAATGATTGTTTTAAAGGTTATAATTTTACTATTTTCTTTGGTACTACACGAATTAGCTCATGGATATATGGCTTTATTTTGTGGAGATAAAACAGCTAAATATTCAGGAAGACTATCTTTAAATCCATTAAAGCATTTAGATCCAATAGGAGCGTTAGTACCAATTTTCATGTTGTTAAGTGGTTCGAATTTTATAATAGGATGGGCCAAACCAGTACCAGTAAATTATTTTGCTTTTAGAAATGGGAGAGTTGGAGAGTTCTTAGTTTCAATAGCAGGAGTTTTAACAAATTATTTATTAATGATACTTGGAGCTATTTTAATAAAATATGGAATAATACCTTTTAATGACATATCAATTTATTTTATAATAATAAATATGGCCTTGGGAACATTTAATCTTTTGCCAATTCCACCATTAGATGGATCAAGAGTTATAGCATCGTTTTTAAATGATGAAAATAGAATAAAAGTATTTACTTTAGACACATATGGAATTTTATTTATAATAGTATTAAGTTATTTTGGAATATTAAGTAAAATGATGTCTCCTATATACAATATTTTAGTGAGATTTATAGATTTGATAATTAGGAGTTAGTTAAATGAAAAGTATAAAAAAAGCTGTAAGGATAGAGTTTGAAGAAAGAAAATCAAAATTTATAGGTTATGCTAAACCAATTTCAACAAAAGAAGAGGCTGAAGATTTTATAAGTATGATTAGAGAGATGCATCCAGATGCTACTCATAATTGTACTGTTTATAGAGTTATTGATAATGGGCAAGAATATTTTAAGGCTGATGATGATGGAGAACCTAGTGGAACTGCTGGAAAACCTATGGGTGAAATATTGACTTATATGGAAGTAAATAATGTAGTAGTAGTAGCGACAAGATATTTTGGTGGCATAAAATTAGGAGCTGGTGGTTTAGTAAGAAATTATGCCAAAACTGCAAAGTTAGCAGTCTTAGAAGGAGAAATTGTAGAATTTATAGAAAGAGTTGAGTGTTTGTTAGATTTTTCTTATGAGAAAATAAATGAAGTAGAGACGTTACTTATAAATGGTAATGAGGAGTTATTAAATAAAGATTTTAACGAACGTGTAACGTATAGAGTAAAAGTTTCTAATGAAACATTGGAGAAGTTAAAAGAACTTAAAGATATATTGGTAATAATGTAAAAACAGGTAGATTGTTCTACCTGTTTACTTTTATTTTATAATCTTTTTTTTTTGAATAAAAATAGTAATAATAAAGTCAAAGTTACATAAGCAAATTCAACAACTATTATGTAATATGGCCACTCTCCAAAATAATTAAGAGGAGATGAGAAAGTTGGTTTTCTATTAATATAAAGATAATTTGTTCCAAGAACAGTATTAATAAAATAAACACCAGCTGCAATAACATTTAAACCTAAGAATGAACCGGTCCATGACTCTAAAGATGGTCTTAACTTAAATACTTTATACTCAACTATAGCAACAAAAATTATATAAAAATGCGTTGAGAAAAAACTTATGTTAAAAAAATGAGGGAATGTTTCTCTTACTTCAGGTGTTAGTAGAGCAAAAACAGCTCCAATAGACCAAAAGAACGTTGCATATAAAAATGGTCCAAACCTAAATATAGATCCAAATACCGCAAATATAAGAGTTATGTTGCAAAGGTGTAGTGGAAGCAATTGATACCAAGCTTCACCAATTAATTTATATCTAATAAAAAGTTCACCACATTTAATTAATAAAATGACAAAAGATATAATCCTCATAATTTTTTTAGGCTGTGGATTGTATGCAACTCCAAAATAAAGAAACAGAAAAACCAAAGAATATCCCAAAAGATAAAAAAGATGTAATTTATCAAATAGTTCGAACTCCATGTACTCCTCCTAATTTATTTATGAAAACCTAAATCTGCAGGATTAATATCCCCAGAAACATGCTGAATAGTTCCACCTAGACTTTCAAATTGTGCTCTTTTTTCAGCGGTTTTCGTAATAAGATTTATAGTTTTTTCATTTAGTGACGATTTATTATAATGCCCTTTAGACCAATAATCAATAATTAATTTACTATCTCCAAAAATTCTAAAATTTCTTTCTCTTAAAGCAATGTCAATAGCTAAAAAAACACCTATTAATTCACCATAGTTATTTGTGCTACCTTGAGGAGCGAGATAGTTTCCAAATTCATTTATCATTTTTTCAGGAAGAATATTATCAAGTAAAGAGATTCCTAAACGGTTAGTAACTCTGACCTCAACACCAATACCTCGTCCAGTTCCAGCATCAAAATAGATGCCATCTTCTAATTTATTTTTAGCCTCTTGAATTTTTAATTTTTTATCTTCATATAGACCACCATTTTTTAACCACTCTTTAGCTTCAAGCTCTGTTTTAAATGATTTATAACGAGCATTTTTTCCTTTAGTAGCATTTTGACATTCAGGCCAAGAAGTTACAATTTTTGAGTAATTTTCATTATCTATAATAAAAGCATAATATTTTGTAGCCATAATTCTCCTTTTAAAGTTTTATATTATTTTATCATAAAATTAAAAAAAATAAAAAGGAAAGAGAAGAAAATATCAAAAAAACTTCGGATCATTAGTAAAAAAATGTTGCAAAAGTTAAAAATTTATGATAAAATCTTTACGATAAATAGAAAGATTTTAGGAAGGTGAAATTAATGAGAAAAGGAATTCATCCAGAGTACAAAGTAATAACTGTTGATTGTACATGTGGAAACAAATTTGAAACAAGATCAACTTTAGCAAAGGGAGACGAGCTTAAAATAGCTGTTTGTTCAAACTGTCACCCATTCTATACTGGAAAAGCTAAGTTCATAGACGCAGCTGGAAGAGTAGAGCAATTCAATAAGAGATTTGGATTAAAAAAATAAGAAAACGGGACTATGTCCTGTTTTTTTTTAAAGAAATATAACTAGGGAGGTTAAAATGGCTGTAATAGAAATAAATCATCCGCTAATACAACATAAATTAACATTATTAAGAAATAAAAATACGGATACAAAATCATTCAGAGAAAATTTAAATGAGATATCTAAGCTGATGACTTATGAAGTGACAAAAAATTTAGTTTTAGATGAAATTGAGGTTGAAACTCCTCTAATGAAAACAACTGGATATACATTAGGAACAAACATTGCAGTTGTACCTATTTTAAGAGCTGGATTAGGAATGGTAGATGGAATCGTATCTTTAATTCCAACAGCAAAAATAGGACATATAGGAGTTTATAGAGATGAAGAAACTCTACAACCAGTATATTACTACTGTAAACTTCCTGTAGATGTTCAAAACAAGCAAGTTATATTAGTAGATCCAATGTTAGCAACTGGTGGATCAGCAATATACGCAATAGATTATTTAAAAAATGCTGGAGTAAAAAATATAGTATTTATGTGTTTAGTAGCTGCACCAGAAGGTATAGCAAAAGTTTTACAAACACATCCAGATGTAGCAATTTATACTGCTAAAATAGACCAAGGATTAGATTCAAATGGATATATTTATCCTGGTTTAGGAGATTGTGGAGATAGAATATTTGGAACAAAGTAATTAAAAAAGCTGAACTTAGTTCAGCTTTTTTTTATTTCCTTTTCCTCTAAATAATCTAAAACATTTTTAATTTCTTGGATATTATCATCAGTTAAAATAGTGTGAAACTTTTTATCAAGCTTATCTAGAAACTCTTCAACATGACTTGCAATTCTTTCTCCATCTTTAGTTAAAGAAACATAAAAACTTCGAGCATCTTGATTAGATTGAGATTTAATAATATAACCTAAGCCTTCTAATTTTTTTAAAGTTTTACTAATTGCAGGTTTTTCAATAACTCCTAAGTCAACGAGTTGAGTAGGCGTTATTTTTTTTAACTCTTTAATTTTTAAAAGTATAATTCCTTGGGATGATTCTAAATTAAAAATTTTTAAATTATCATTAAGATGTTTTTTTTGTAACCTATTTATTCTTGAAAATAAAATAGGAATTTTAATTTTATTCATTGGTTCCTCCCTCTATAAATAAAAGAAATCTAGTTAAAAACATTGAAAAAATAAGAATAATAGTTATTTGTAATGCTCTAGTAGAAGCTTTAGTAACGATATCACCATAAGGTGTAAGATATAGACATATAGGAAGTATAATAGCTCTAATTAGTCCAAAAAAGAATATTTTCTGAAAAGGTGTTTTACCATAGTAACCTATGTAAACCATAGGATATATAAAAACCATTAATGCAAAAGCAAAAATAAATGGATTATTGCTAATTCCGTTTATAAAAAATGAAAAAATTATAGCTAAAAAGCAACCTAAACTATGAATAGTGATATTTAAAAAAGATAGTTTATGAATTTTTTCTAAGTTTAAATTCGTATAAATTCCAGCTAAAGTAGCATATGCAAAAAAAGTGTCTCTGATATCAAAAAACATATATGCTAACCATAAAGCAAAAACGATAATAGTTATTTTAAAAATATGAAAAATATCTTTATCAATATCTTCTCGTTGAGATTTTTTAACTCCTAAATTTTCTTCTTTTGTTGGAAAAATAAGAAGTAATATCCAACCAATTATCCCTCCTAAAACTGTGACTAAAACAATATCAACAACCATATTTTCAACAACTTTATCACTATATGTAGCATATATAGTTGTGAAAGAATAACCTAAGATACTACTTCGTATACCATTGGGATGCTTATATGAGAAAAAAAAGCAACTGAAAAAAACAGCAAATGTAACAACAGCAAAAGCTAAAATATTTTCTCTAAAAATCTCTGTAAACAATAAGCCTAAAGCTGCAAAAAATGAAATCCACCAGTAATTAGAAAAGAATATCTTTATAGAAAATTTTTTCATTGTAGTTACTACCCCAAAAGCAATTATAGGAATTTGGAAGTTAAAAGAAAAATTTGTGTATTTACTTAGTAAAATTCCAATAGTTATTGCTAGAAGACTTCTAAAAATATCAGGTATAAAATTGACGTTGTCGTTACTAGTAGACATAATTAAACACCATAATTATATTTATCCAAATTTTAGCTAAAAAATTATAAAAGATATTATTAGTTTCTGATAAAAGAATAACAGAAGCCATAGAGCCACTTGATAAATGTTTTATTGATTTTGAATTTTCAGCAATAATTGAAACTCGAATTTTTCCATTGTCTCTAATCCAACGATTATCAGTTGGAATATTGACAAGAGAACTAGATGTACTATACCCTTGAGCTAAAATTGGACTTATGTTTTCAACGGTACCTTTAAAAATAATTCCTGGAATTCCATCAAATAAAATTAAAGCCCTTCTATCGGGAGTTATTGATTTTATATTTTTTTCTTTTAAATCTACATTAACTTTTAATATATTATCATTTTTTATATAAAATAGAGGTGTATTTTCTTTAATCGATGTATTCTGATAAAAATTATCCATAACCACTTCACCATTAATAGGAGAAAGAATAGTTGTATCTTGAAGATTAATTCTAGCTTTTTCTAGAGCTCCTTCTGCTATTAAAAGCGTAGGAGTAGAATCTTCATTTGTTTTATATTTTGTAAGAAGATTATCTAAAATACCTTCACTATTTTTTAATGTTTTTTCTGATTCAAGAACTTTGGTTCTCATATTATCTAAATCAATTTCACTAATAAATGATTTTTTATATAAAGATTCAAATTTAGTAAGTTCTTTTTTATTACGTAAATAGATATTTCGATTTTTTTCAACAATAATTTTATTTTTTTCAATATCACTTTTTAAAGTTTTAATAGAGTCAAGAGCTTCATTGTATTGTCCTAGTGCAGAAGTGTAAGAAGCTTTATATAGTTTATTATCAACACTAAATAGTGGTTGATGAATATTTACAAATTCACCATTTTTTACAAAAATTTGATCGACACTGCCAGAAACTTTGCTATAAACTGGAGCAATTTGATATTCCAAAAAGGCTCTAGAAGAGTATGGTATGTTCATCTGGAAAGTAACGGATAAAAATAAAAAAACTAAAAAACTAAAAAAAATACCTACATAAATTAAAATAGCTTTCTTTTTATAAATCATAATATCACTCCTAAATTAAAATAGTTTCCTAGGAAACTATTTTAATTTTACTATTTTTGGAAAAAAAATACAAGATAAATTTATTTGAATTATTATATTTATCATTATATAATTTAAAACAAAATTAAGAATAATAGGAGGAAAAGTGTTAAGTGTTATAATTCCAGCTTATAATGTTGAAAAATATATTGAACGATGTATAAACTCTGTTTTAAATCAATATTTAAAAAATATTGAAATTATAGTTATAGATGACGGATCAAAAGATAAAACATCAGATATTTGTTTAAAGATATCTGAAAATAATAAAAATATAATATATAAAAAAGTGCAAAATGGCGGGTGTAGTGCTGCTAGAAATTTAGGAATTTCAATGGCTAAAGGAAAATATATAGCTTTTTTGGATTCTGATGATTGGGTAGATTCAGATATGTATATAAATATGATAGAAGAAGCTGAAAAAAATCAAGCAGATATTGTAATATGTGGATTTAAGAAATTAGATGAAAATAAAAATCTTCTTTCAACAGTTAAAATTCCTAAAAGAAATAATAAAAATGAGTATATAGATTGTACTACAGAGTGGTTTGCATCACCATGTAATAAAATTTATAAAAGAGATTTATTAGAAAAAAATAATATTAGATTTTTATTAAATATCTATACTGGTGAGGATATGTTTTTTAATTTTATAAGTTTTTTTTATAGTAAAGATATTATTTCTTTAGATGAACCATATTATAATTATTTTATGAACCAAAATTCAGTTTCAAATAATTATAAAAATAGAACAGATATTTATATTGTTATAAGAGAATTAATATCTTTTTATAAAAGAAATGGGGTATATAAAGAAAATATAAATAAAATTAGGGAATGCTTTAAATATCATGGTATAATGTATCCCTTTGATGTACTTCAAAAATTGAGTGAAAATAAAGTTGAAAATTGGAAAAGGTTTTATATAAAGATAAAAGAAGAAATAAATAGATTAAAAGAAATAGAAACTATAGATATAAAAATATATTACTATTATAGAATTTTTAGATTAAAAATGATGTGGCTTAAGCGATTTAAAAAAATGCTAATAGAAAAATAGGGTGAGGGACAGTGAAAAAAATATTAATAAAGGCGTATGCACAACTAAATTTAGGAGATGATCTTTTTATAAAAATGCTTTGTGAAAGATATAAAGATACAGAGTTTTATCTTTTTGCTACTCCTGAATATGAAAATTTAAAAGGGATTGAAACAAATAATTTAAAGATTTTATATAATAATACTTTTGCAAAAAAGATATTATTTCGTTTAGGAAGAAAATTTGGAGTATATAATATATTAGAGGATTTAAAAGCAAAAGAGTTAGATGGTGTTGTTAATATAGGAGGATCAATTTTTATAGAAAATGATTTTTCAAAAGAGGACTTTAAAATAAGAGAAAGAAACTTGGAATTTGGAAAAAACTATTTTATTTTAGGAGCAAATTTTGGTCCTTATAAAAGTGAAGCATTTAAAAGTATGTATCATGATTTTTTCAAAAAATGTAAGGATGTATGTTTTAGAGAAAGGTATTCATATGAGCTTTTTAAAGATTTAGAAAATGTAAGATTTGGAAAAGATATAGTCTTTAGTCTAAAGCAAGAGACTGTAGCAAAAGAAGATTATGTTTTATTTTCTATAATTTTACCATCAGCAAGGCCAGGTTTTTCTGGAATAGAGTCAGAGTATTTTAATAGATTGAAAACATTAACTTTAGATATTATAAAAAGTGGAAAAAAAGTTAAATTTATGTCCTTTTGTCAAGGGGAAAAAGACGAAGAAGCTATAAAAAAATTACTAAATATGATACCAAATGAGCAACATAAATATATTTCTAAATATTTTTATAGAGGAGATATGAATGAAGCATTGGAAATATTAAATAAAGCTGATAGTATTGTAGCTACAAGATTTCATGCAATGATATTAGGATTTGTTCTTAAAAAGCCTGTATTTCCAATAGCGTATAGCAAAAAAATGACAAATGTTTTAGAAGATTTAGAGTTTAAGCAAAATTATGCTTCTTTAGAAAATTTACAAGGTTTAAATTTTGAAAAATTTAAAGAGAATGAGGCACTATCTCCAAACACACTTATAAGAGCAGCTCAGGATGGAGAGAGGCATTTTTTAAAATTAGATGATTTTTTAAGCGAATAGAGGTTGATATGGCTAGAAATGAACTAAAAATAGGAACGGCTCTTTCAATGATGACAATAATTACAAGTTCGGTTATTCAGATTTTATATACGCCTTTATATATGAAGTATTTAGGGCCAGGAGATTACGGAATAAACTCATTGGTTCAATCAATAATGGGATATATATCTATTTTGAACTTAGGATTAGGGAATACAATGCTAAGATATACAACAAGATACAGAGCTGAAGGAAAAATAGAGGAAGAAAAATCTTTAAACGGAATGTTTTTAGTAATTTTTTCTATTTTAATGATGATAGCTTTTATTATAGGAGTATACATTTATATAAATATTGGGAAATTTTTTGGAGAAAGATTTACTTTGGTAGAACTTGAAAAAACAAAAGCGGTATTTATAATATTAGCCTTAAATGTAATTATATCTTTTCCAATGGGTATTTTTTCTACTAATATAACATCTAGAGAAAAGTTTATATATCAAAGGGGAGTAAAACTTATAACGATTATACTAAATCCTATTGTCGGAGCAATTTTAATGATAAATGGTTTTGGTTTAATAGCAGTAACTGTTTCAACCGTATGTTTTGCAATATTATCTTATTTCTTTGATATGATTTATGCTTTTAAATTAGGAATGAAAATAAAATTTTCTAAATTTAATAATGATATTTTAAAAGAGATATTTGTTTACTCATTTTTTATTTTTTTAAATGTATTAATCGATCAAATTTATTGGGGAACGGATAGAGTTATAATAGGAAAGTATGTTGGAGTTCAAGGAATTGCAATATACTCTGTTGGAGCAATATTTAATACTCTTTATATGGGATTTGCATCAGCTGTTTCAGGTGTTTTATTTCCAAGAATAAATAGGTTAATAGTAGAGGAAAAGCACCAAGAAGTAGATGACATGTTCTTAAAAATTGGAAGATTACAATATATTCTTTTAGGATTAATTTCTTCAGGTTTTATATTATTTGGAAAAGATTTTATAACTTTGTGGATTGGAAAAGAATATATTGAAGCATATAACATAGCGTTATGGATAATGATACCATTAACAGTTCCTTTAATTCAAAGTACGGGTGTAAGTATAATGCAGGCTAAAAATATGCATCAATTTAGATCAATAGTTTATTTTATAATAGCTATTTTAAATTTAGTTCTTAGTATTATTTTTGTAAAAAAAGTTGGAGCAATAGGATGTGCAATAGCTACGGGAATTTCTTTTATTTTAGGACAAATAATAGTTATGAATATATATTATAAAGTTTCAGTAGGATTAGATATAGTTAAATTTTGGAAAAATATTATAAAAATGTCAATACCAATGGGAATAGTAATGATATTTGGATATATTTTAAATTATTATTTAATAGAAATTAATTATTTAAATTTCTTGATAAAGATAGGACTTTATGCAATATCTTACGGAATATTACTTTGGTTTATGGGATTAAATAACTATGAAAAATCTCAAGTTTATATATGGAAAAAGTAAAAAAGTGATGTAATTAAACATCACTTTTTTTATTGGTAATATATTCCTCTGTTAAAAAATGGATTCCTAAAAATAAGATATACCATCCAAAAACAACATAAACAGCTTTATCAGTTAGCAAAGGTAATACAATGATTAAAGAACCAAATAAAAAATGTAAAAGACCTTTTACAATAACTAAGATTTTTACTTTAGCTTTTGTATTCTCCCAAGATGTAAGTTTATTGTCTCTACCTAAAATTAAGATTAAACCCTTTAGACAAAGAAGTCCACCAATATAACTTGTAAAAAATAATTGACTAGTAAAAGTGTTTAAAAGAATGATAGCTACAGATATAAGCTCGATTATTCCCTCACCTAGAACAAGCCCCCAATGGAAGTATGGACTTTTTCGATTTGTCATTGAATAGAAAACATGATATATACCATTTAAAAATAAAACAGTACTTAAAATATACTCTATATTTTGATTGAAAAATCCCATATTGCTAATTCCAAGAGCTCCTATTAAAATGTAAAAAATTCCTAATGTTAAGAAAAATGATTTAAATTTTATTGCCATTATAAATTCTCTCCTTATAAAGAATAGTTATTGATTGAATTATATCAGAGTTTAGAAAACACTTCAATTAAAAAAAACTTCACATAAATGCGATAGATTGATATAATATTAAAAAAGTTTTTTTAGGAGGGACAGGTGTTTTCAAAAAATATACAAAATTTAAAAACATCTCCAGTGAGAGAGTTAATACCATATTCAAAAAAGGCTAAGGATGCTGGTGTAGATATAATACATTTAAATATAGGTCAACCAGATTTAGAAACTCCAAAGGAGTTCTTTGAAGCAATAGAGAATTTTGGAGAGAGAACAATAGCTTATTCGGACTCATCAGGGAGAAAAGAGTTAATAGACTCAATAAAAAAATACTATAATAATTTAGGAATAAATTATGAAAATGATGAAATATTAATAACTGCAGGTGGAAGTGAAGCATTATTATTTACACTAATGACACTTTTTAATGCAGGTGAAGAAGTTTTAATTCCTGAACCATATTATGCAAATTATAACAGTTTTTTTGCTATGTTAGGAATTAAGGTTGTGGGAATTCCTACAAAATTTGAGGAAAACTTCAAACTTCCAGAAAAAAGTGTAATTGAAAATTTAATTACAGAAAAAACAAAAGCTATAATGTTTTCAAATCCGGGAAATCCTACAGGATCAGTTTACTCGAAAGACGAGCTTTTAATGTTAAATGAAATATCAAAAGATAGAAATTTATTTTTAATAAGTGATGAAGTTTACAGAGAATTTATTTATGATGGAAAGGATACAGTTAGTTGTGGAACTTTCGTAGATAATTTAGATAGAATAATACTTATAGATTCTATTTCAAAAAGATTTTCAACATGTGGTGCAAGAGTTGGAACAATATTAAATAAAAATAAAGAGTTTATGTCTTATATTTTAAAGTTATGTCAATCAAGATTATCAATATCAACTCTTGATATGGTTGGAGCAGAAGCATTATATAGATGTATGGGTAAAGATTACTACGAAGCTGTTAATAAAAAATATATGGAAAGAAGAGATTTCTTATATGAAGGATTAAATAAAATAGATGGAGTAGTATTAAATAAGCCAGAAGGAGCGTTTTATTGTATCGTTGAACTTCCTGTAAAAGATGCAACAGATTTTTCTAAGTGGTTATTAGGAGAGTTTTCATATGACAATTCAACAGTTATGTTAGCACCAGCAAAAGGTTTCTATCAAAATGAAGAGTTAGGATTAAATAAAATTAGAATATCTTATGCTTTAGAATTAGATAGATTGGAAAAAGCGATAAAAATAATAGATTTAGGATTAAAAAAATATAATAATAAATAAAAAAACGCTAGGATTCTAGCGTTTTATTTTTTTAATAGAAGTTCTCTAAATTCTTTAGCAGTCATTCGATTACTTTTAATCTCTTTTTCTATTTTTATAGGAGCGGCTACTTTAGGAGTATATAAAGAGTTTGTAAGAGAGTTAATATGTGTAATAGCTACAGCAATAGCATCAGCAGCATCATCAGGTTTAGGAATCTCTTCTAGCTTTAAGATTTTTTGAACCATAAGTTGTACTTGTTTTTTATCTGCTTTACCATAACCAGTAATACCCATTTTAACTTGAAGTGGTGTATAACTCTCTATTTGCAAATTATTTTTTTTTCCAGCTAGGATTATAACACCTCTAGCTTGTCCAACGCTAATAACTGTTTTATTATTTTTAAAAAAGAAAAGTTCCTCAACAGCCATGAATTGTGGAGCATAAAAATCTATAATCTCTTCAAGTTCATTAAAAATTTGTAAAAGTCTATCTTCCATAGGAAGATTTTTATCTGTGAAAACACATCCGTATTTTATTAAATTAATTTTATTTTCTTTATAATCTACAATTGAATATCCAACGATTGCAGTACCAGGATCAATACCTAAAATTCTCAAAAAAATCACCTCTAAAATAGTTTAGCATGAGATAAGAAAAAAAACTAGGAGATGTATATAAGTTTAAAAATTATGGTATAATAGAAAACATAAAAAGATAGCATAATAGGAGAGTATATATGATTTTAAAAAGAGCTATGGCAGCGCAATTAATAGAAGAGTTAAAGATGCAAAATAAAAAAGTAGTTTTTACAAATGGGTGTTTTGACATTCTACATGTAGGACATTTAACATATTTAAATGAGGCTAAAAGACAAGGGGATATACTTGTTGTTGGAGTAAATTCAGATGCGTCTGTAAAAAGATTAAAAGGTGAAAGTAGACCAATAAATAGTGAAGTAGATAGAGCTGAAATGCTTTGTGGTTTAAAAGCTGTAGATTATACAGTTATATTTGAAGAAGATACTCCTTGTGAGTTATTAGATGAATTAAAACCTTCAATTCATGTAAAAGGAGGAGATTATACAAAAGATGATCTTCCAGAGACAAAAATTGTAGAGAAAAATGGTGGAGAAGTTAGAATTTTAGGGTTTGTAGAGGGGAAGTCTACAACGAACATAGTTAATAAGATACAAGGGTAGGTGAATTATGAAAAAAATATTAACATTTGATGAAATTAATATATTAGCTAAAAAACTAGCAGATTATGTTTCACCAAATACAGTAGTAGCTCTAATAGGTGATTTAGGAACAGGGAAAACAACGTTTACAAAAACTTTTGCAAAAGCTTTTGGGATAATGGATAATTTGAAAAGTCCGACATTTAACTATGTTTTAGAGTACTTGGATGGAAGATTACCTCTTTATCATTTTGATGTATATAGATTAGGAAGTCCAGAAGAGATTTATGAAATTGGTTATGAAGATTACATAAATAATGATGGAGTAGCTCTTATAGAGTGGGCAAATATAATTGAAAGTGAGTTGCCTAAAAAATATATAAAGATAGAGTTTGAATATGCTTTAGATAAAGAAGAGCAAGAGGTTAGAAGTGTTAGTTTAGAGTATATAGGAGATAAAGAAAAAGAGGAGGAGATGTTAAAATATGTTGATTTTAGCAATTGATACATCTACAAATATAGGAACAGTAGCTATTTATGATAATAAAAAAGGCGTTGTTGGAGAAATAACTTTGAATGTAAAGCAAAACCACTCAGCAATAACAATGACAACAATAGATACATTATTTAATTTAACTGGGATAGATAAAAAAGAGATTGATAAAATTGCTGTAAGTACAGGGCCAGGTTCATTTACTGGAATAAGAATTGGAGTAGGGTTAGCTAAAGGCTTAGCATACGCTTTAAAAAAGCCAATTGCTGGAATAAATGAACTAGATTTACTTGCGAATACATATAATGGTGATAAAAAAGTTATAGCAATGTTAGATGCAAGAAAGGAAAGAGTATTCTCTGGAGTATATAAGAAAAAGAATGATGCCTTTATGTTAGATGGAGAATATATGGCTGAAGAACTAGAGAATATATTAAATATTGTGGATGAAGAAACTGTATTTGTTGGAGATGGAGCATCTACATACGAAGATATAATAAGAGAAAAACTAGGAGATAAATGTATATTTATTAAAAAATCTTTAAATATATCTAGAGCTTCTTTATTAGCTGAATTAGCTGAAAATAAAGAGGATAATTTATTTACTCTTGAGCCATACTATGTAACAAAATCTCAAGCTGAAAGAGAAAAAGAAGGTAAATAAATATCGAGGTGGGCTTATGAACTCTTTTAAATTGAAAGATGGAATCTATTGGATTGGAGCATTAAATCCAGATCTGAAAGTGTTTGATGTGATTATGGAGACTCAATTTGGGACGACGTATAACTCTTATTTAGTTAAGGGTGATAAAAAAATAGCAGTTTTCGAAACTGTAAAAGAAAATAAATTCCAAGAGTTTTTAGAAAGATTAAAAACATGTTTAGATGACATCAGTAAAATTGATTATATTGTATTAAACCATACAGAACCAGACCATTCAGGATCTGTTGGAAAATTATTAGATTTAGCACCAAATGCTAAAGTTGTTGGATCAAAAAATACAATTGAGTTTTTAAGAGGTATACTAAATAAAGATTTTCCTCATATAATTGTAGGACAAGATGACACCATATCTTTAGGAAATAAAACGTTAAAATTTATATCAGCACCATTTTTACATTGGCCAGATTCAATGTATACTTATATAGAAGAGGATAAATATCTAGTGACATGTGATTCATTTGGTTCTCATTTTAGTTTTGATGGTATATTATTATCAAAAGTTCCAGTTGAAAGACATAAAGATTATATGGTTGCTTTAAGATACTATTATATGTGTATATTTTCACCTTTTAGAAAATATATGTTAGAAGGAATTGAAAAAATTAAAGATTTAAAGATTGATGCAATACTTCCAGGGCATGGTCCTGTTTTAGATATTGATATCGATAAGATGATACAAACATATAAAAATTGGTCAACAGTAAAAAATCCAAATGAATTTAAAAGTATTATAATCCCATATGCAACAGCTTATGGATATACAAGAGAGCTAGCTCAAGAAATTGAAAAAGGAATAAAAGATTACAATTCTACTATAGAAGTAAAAAGTTATGATTTAAATATAGATAACTTTGGAAAATTAGAAGGTGAGATTTTAAGAGAATTTCAATGGGCAGATGGGATACTATTTGGAAGCTGTACTATAAACGGAGATACGTTGCCGGTTATTTGGAATCTTTTAACATCGTTAAACCCAATCGTTCATGGTGGAAAATATGTATCAGCTTTTGGAAGTTATGGGTGGAGTGGAGAAGCTGTTCCTAATATAATTTCTAGATTAAAAGAACTTAGAATGCATGTTATAGATGGGATGAAAGTTAATTTTAGAGCATCTAGAAAAGATTTAGATACAGCATTTGAATTTGGAAAAGAGTTTGCAAAGCATATGTGTTTGAAAACACTCCCAGAAAAGGTGGTGGATACAGTTATGGAGAATTTAAATCCAGATAGAAAATTAATGAGATGGACATGCAGTGTTTGTGGAGAATCTTATGTTCAAATTGATCCCCCAGAGGTTTGCCCAGCATGTGGAGTTGGAAGAGAATTCTTTGTACCATCGCCGCTAGATAAAAAAATTGAAAAAAGTGATGCTGAAGAAAAAATAGTTATAATAGGTGGAGGAATTGCAGCTTTATCTACTGCTCAAGTAATTAGAGAAAGAAATGACAAAGCTAAGATAGTTATTTTATCTAAAGAGAAAGAGTATCCATATTATAGAACATTATTGTCTGAAATGATTGGAGAAAATATTTCAAGAGAAAAATTCTTAGTAAAACCAGAAGAGTGGTATAAAGATAAAAAAATTGAAATCTCTTTGAAAAAAATAGTGGAGGATATAGATTCTAAAAATAAAATTATAAAAACAGAAGATGGACAAGAAATATCGTATGATAAACTTGTTATAGCTACAGGAGCAAGAGCAATGGTTCCAAGCATTGGTAACTCTCATTTAGAAGGAATATTTACTGTCAGAAATAAAGAGGATGTAGATGCAATTAAAAATTATTGCATTGGAAAGAAAAAAGCTGTTGTAATAGGTGGAGGAGTTTTAGGATTAGAATCAGCATGTGGACTTCAGAAATTAGGATTAGAAGTTACTGTTGTTGAGATGATGCAAAGAATGCTTCCAAGACAACTTGATGAAGAAGGGTCAAAAATATTTGAAACATGTATTAATAAAAGTGATATAAAACTTTATAAAAACTCTAAAGCAGAAAAATTTGATGGAACTCAAAAAGTAGAGGGAATTCATTTAGATAGTGGAGAAGTAATCGAAGCAGATATTGTTATAATTAGTTCAGGAATAATTCCTAATAAAGAGTTAGCTGAAAAAGCAGGTATTGCTATTAATAGAGGGATAATTGTTAATGAAAAAATGGAAACATCTGTAAAAGATATTTATGCTTGTGGAGATGTGGCTGAGTATAAGGGAAATGTAATTGGATTATGGCAAATATCTTCAGATCAAGGAAAAGTAGCAGGACTTAATTCTATCGGAATTGAAGAAAAATATGAAGATAAAATACAACCAGTTACTTTTGAAGGAATGGGAACAAAAATATTCTCAGCAGGTGGTGTTTTAGAAACTCAAGATTCGATTTGTGAAAGAGATTATGATGATTTAATTTATAAAAAATTAAACTTTAAAAATAATGAATTATCATCTGGAATATTAATTGGAGATATAGAAAAAGGTATAGTTATAATTAAAGGATTAAAAGATAAAGAAAAAAAAGGAAATCTATTAAAAAAGTTCTATAAATAGGTAGTAAATTAAAATTGACAAAAATAGTTGTCTATGTTAAAGTACAAATATATTTAAAGGAATATTTTCCATATTAAGGAGGAAAAAATGGGAAAGGTTTTAAGTTTAAATAATTCAAATTTTAAAGGTGAAGTTATTGAATCAAAAGGATTAGTATTAGTTGATTTCTGGGCTGATTGGTGTGGGCCTTGCAAAATGTTAGCACCAATTTTAGAAGAGCTTTCAGGAGAAACTGAAGCAAAAATCTGTAAGGTAAATGTAGATGAAAGTGGAGACTTAGCAGGAGATTACGGAATTAGAAGTATTCCAACAATGATTATATTCAAAGATGGAGTTAAAGTTGATCAAATAGTTGGGTTAAGACAAAAATCAGAGCTTTTAGAAAAATTGAATTCTTATTAAAATAATAAATAAAAAGGTTGCTACTGGCAACCTTTTTTGTTTTATGGTATAATTGAAATTAACATAAAATGGGAAAATGGGAGGGCCAATGAAAAGTAAAATCTATTTAATTTTAGCTTTAATGGTTGTTGCTATAACCAGTTTAAAAGCACAAACAGAAAAGATTGATGATTTACAAAATGAAGTTGAGATAGACTTGAATTCAGATACGATGACTTCGACAGACGGAGTAAATGTAAGATATGGATCTTTAAAGTTAAAAGCTTTTGAAGTTAAAGTTGACAGAGAGAAAAATAGAGCTTATATTCCAGGAGAGTTCTATCTAGAAGCAGATGAGCCTACAGGAAAATTGAGAATGGACTCACTAAATGGAGAGTTTGATACAGAGGGGAAAACTGGAAGTTTTGGTAAAAGTTTTGGATATCTTGAAGTTGGTCAGGTAACTGGTGCAGAAAAGCCAAATGATAGAATCTATTTTGGTGGAAATAAAACAGAGTACTTAAATGGGAAAACTTATTTAAGAGATGCATGGTTTACAACAGATCCTAAAATTCTTGAGAATAGAAACCCAGAAGAAGTTGGTTACCATTTACAATCTGATACAATAGTAATTGAACCAGATAAACAAGTAACCTTTAGAAATACAAATCTTTTCATAGGAGATACAGATGTAATCCCATTTTCATTACCTTGGTATAGATTTAATATAAGACAAGGTTCAGAAGTTCCTTTATTCCCAAGTTGGGGAAATGATGATGACTACGGATGGTTTATAACATCAGGGGTTTTATGGGGAGATAAAGATAGTAAATTTAAAGGTGGTATAGCACCAAAATTTGGAGATAGAATAGGACTTTTAATAGGTAGAATGGAAAATTGGTATGATTTTGGAACCTATGGAAAAGGACAATTAAATATTAATGATTGGTTAATAGATAAAAAAGCCGATGGAAATGATGTAGAAAGAAACTTCAATAGATGGGATTTCAATTACAATCATAACTATTCTGGTGAATATGGATTCTTTAATTTAAATTATAAGAACGCAACATATAACATGATTCCAACTTTAGATGATGCGATAGATAAGTATTTTTATGGTCCAGGAAACCAAGGAAGACCAGGCAATACATGGAAATATGTTGATGGTATACCAGATCGTGGTGGAAGTTTAGGATTCTATACTTTAAATACAGAGTTAACAAATTTAGGAGAAGATAAAGATATTAGCATTAAAGCTGATGTAAATCTTGTTTCTGATAAAAAAGTATATGGAGTAATAGTAGCAGATCAATTGGATGATATGGACTATGGATCATCAGCAGACTATGATTTAACAAGCGATGTATCTATAAAGAAAGAAAATGATAGATATTCAGTAGGAGCATATTATAACTATCTTTATGATATGGATCCAGGATCTACAAAACAAGACTTGCAGTCAAGAGCTGAGAATTTTGGATTTAATTTTAATGATAAAGTAAATAAGATTAATATATCTTATGATGATAAAACAGGAAATAAATTCAGAGAGTTAAACTCTTGGGAAAGAGATCCAAATTTTAGTAAATTAGATAATCAAGGCTTTTATGGAATAAAGTTTGATTATACTCCATGGACTGTAGAACAATATAGTATATATGATAGCAAGGATCTAAAGACCTCTTTAGGTGAATATCATCTATATAAAGATGTATTCTATAAAGTTGGGTATGATTATACTGAGTTTGAGCATAAACTAAACTTACAAAATGATCCATTTAGAAAAACTGCTTTATTTGATGGAACTACAAAAACTAATAATTATAGAGATTTACAATATAATAGATATGAAAATATTATTTATAATAAAACATCTGAGAATAGAGCTTACGTAGACTTTATGTATGATTCATTAAAGCTAACAATAGCTGGAGGTAATACAAAAGAAGAGATATGGGATAGAGAAGGGATTTATCACTATGGTGATATAAATAATCCTTGGGATAGAAGTGCATATAGAATATATGTAAATAACTCAAATTTCTATGAAGTAGGTTTATCTGATGAAAAACTATCGCTATCAAGACTTGGAAATCTAGAAGTATATGGAAATGTAAGATTTGATCAGTATGATAAAGGGTATGATAATTTAGCTGACAAAGAGATATCAACAGATGATAGTTCAACTAGATATAGAGCTGGATTTACTCATAATGTAACTATATTTGATAATAGTGAAAACAAAGAGAGAAAAACAGATTTATCTTTATTAAATAGATTAACTTATATGTTCCAAGAGTATTCTTATAACTCAGATTCAAAAATTACTAAAGATGTAAGAATGGCTCAAAAGGATAATATTCAACAGGTTACAGATACTGTTACATTTGATTTAGGAAATACTGAAATTGTATATAAAGTTGATTATAAAGAGATAAAAAGAGCAAGTAATGACAATAAAAAAGGTGAAATATTAAATCAAAATTTAGATTTCTTAATTGATGATAAAAATAGTTTTGGTTTAGAATATGGTTCAGATAAAAGATTTACAGATTATAATAAAAAAGATGAAAATCATAATGATTTGACTTTTGAGAATTATGGTGCTAATTACAGATATGCAAATAACTATTTCTATTATAAAAATCGTAGAATAGATTCTAGTATCTGGGAAATAGAAAATGTAAATAATGCTGAAGAAAAAATTAGAGAAGATGTCTATGGTTATACTTATGATTTTGGAAAAAATAAATTAAATTTAGAGTATATTCAAGGTAAAGATGAAAGAGATGAGTTGGGAGCAAAAGTAATTAATACTAAAAATAAAACTTATTCAGTTTCATATTTAGTAGGTGGAGATGTAGAGCATTTATATAGAGCTAGCTATGAAGATTATAAAAATGCGGGTGAATGGAATCCTACGTTAAGTAGATATAACTCAGATATAGTTTATTTAGCTTATACTTATAAAGATAAGAGATTTACAGATGCAGAATTAGTTTCATATGCATCTTCAGAGTATAATAAAACTCCAGATCAATTATCCCAAGTTGAAATAGACAGAATTAGACAAGTTCTTGAAGATAGAGAAAATTCTAGAGCTAGAACATTTAATTTAAATAGAATAATTGACGATAGAACATATTTTGGAGATTATAAAAGAGGTTTCCATGCTTCTTTAATGATGCAAAGAAATGATAAGAGATATGAAATGACTGGTGATTACTTGAAGTCATTGGAGGAGTTAGAAGGAAGATTATTCTATTCGTACAATAGAATAGGATTAGGTTATATTTATAATCAAAAATCTAATTATACAAACTATGGAGTATCAGATGAGAAAAAATTAGATTGGAGAGATTCAGAAAGAGAGCATGAGTTTAGTTTAAATGCTAAAGTTGGAAAACCAAGTGAAGGTTGGAGAACAAAAGCATATGTTAAATTCTATGATCAACTTGGAGGACAAGGTGATAATGGAAGAAGTACTTTTGATGGATTTGGTGTTGAGATAGGAAAAGAGTTTGGATACTATGAGTGGGCAGTGGCTTATGAAAGAGATTATTCATATAGAACTAAAGACTATGAATGGAGTATGGCTATCCAATTTAAACTATTAACATTCCCAACAAGTAATATATTCGGATTAGGTGCAACAACTGACCAAAATAAAAAGACAACTCCAGATACATATCTATTTAATGGAATTAAAATAGATGATCTAGAGGATTAATATATTTATAGAAGAAAAGGAGAAAAACATGAAAGTAATATTACCAAGTGGAGATATAAAAGAGTTTGAAAACAGTGTAAATATGTTTGAAGTTGCAAAGTCAATTAGTAACTCTTTAGCTAAGAAAGCTGTTGGAGCAAAAGTAGATGGAAAGGAAGTTGATATGAGCTATGTACTAGATAGAGATGCTCATGTTGAAATAATAACTCCTGAAACTGAAGAGGGAGAAGAGATAATAAAGCATTCAACTGCGCACTTATTAGCACAAGCAGTTATTAGACTTTTCCCAGGAACTAAAGTAGCAATAGGTCCAGCAATAGAGAATGGATTCTATTATGACTTTGATCCTGAAAATCAATTTACAGATGAAGATTTAGAAAGAATCGAAGCTGAAATGAAGAAAATTACAAAAGAAAATATAAAAGTTGAAAGAATTGAGATGACTAGAGATGAAGCTATAGAACATTTTAAAAATCTTGGTGAAACTTATAAAGTTGAAATTATTGAAAGCATTCCAGCTAATGAGATGTTAACATTTTATAAACAGGGAGATTTCATTGATTTATGTAGAGGACCACACGTACCGTCTACATCATACTTAAAAGCTTTTAAATTAAAGTCAGTGGCTGGAGCTTACTGGAGAGGAGATTCTAATAACAAAATGTTACAAAGAATCTATGGATTTGCATTTGCAACTGAGCCTCAATTAAAAGCACATCTAAAGTTTTTAGAAGAAGCTGAGAAAAGAGATCACAGAAAGTTAGGAAGAGAGTTAGAGTTATTCTTTACAAGTGATTTTGGACCAGGATTCCCATTCTTCTTACCAAACGGAATGAAGATGAGAAATGTTTTAACAGATTTATGGAGAAGAGAGCATGAAAAAGCTGGATACGAGATGATTCAAACTCCAATAATGCTAAATAAAGAGTTGTGGGAAACTTCAGGACACTGGATGAATTATAGAGAAAATATGTATACATCAGAAATTGATGAGACAGAATTTGCTATAAAACCAATGAACTGTCCAGGTGGAGTTTTAGTATATAAGCATGGAATGCATTCATATAAAGATTTACCAATAAGAGCAGGAGAGTTAGGAATTGTTCATAGACATGAGTTTTCAGGAGCTCTTCATGGATTAATGAGAGTAAGAAACTTTACTCAAGATGATGCTCACATCTTTATGACTCCTGAGCAAATAGAAGATGAAATTATAGGAGTAGTAAACTTAATAGATAAGTTCTATAGAGGATTATTTGGGTTTGAATATGCAATTGAGTTATCAACAAGACCTGAAAAAGCTATTGGATCTCAAGAGATTTGGGATAAAGCTGAATCTGCATTAGAGGGAGCTTTAAAGAGACTTGGAAGAGATTATAAATTAAATCCGGGAGATGGAGCATTCTACGGACCAAAATTAGACTTTAAAATTAAGGATGCTATAGGAAGAACTTGGCAGTGTGGAACTATTCAACTAGACTTTAACTTACCAGAGAGATTTGATATCTCTTATGTTGGAGAAGATGGAGAAAAGCATAGACCAGTAATGATTCATAGAGTTGTTTATGGATCTTTAGAAAGATTCATGGGAATCTTAATAGAGCATTATGCAGGAGCATTCCCAACTTGGTTAGCACCTTGTCAAGTTAAAGTATTAACTATAAATGATGAAGTTGCTCCTTATGCACAAGAAGTTGTAGATATGTTAAAAGAATCTGGAATAAGAGCAGAGATAGATACAAGAGCAGAATCTATTGGATATAAAATTAGAGAAGCTAATGGAAGATATAAAGTTCCAGTTCAATTAATAATTGGAAAAAATGAAGTAGAAAATAGAGAGGTAAATGTAAGAAGATTTGGTTCTCAAAATCAAGAATCTATGTCATTAGAAAACTTTATAGATATGATAAAAGAGGAAGCAGCACCAAAATTTAACAACTAATATTTTAGAGACTGTATTTTAATTAGTACAGTCTCTTTTTTGATTTTATTAGAATTGATTTTATTTTAAAACTATGATAGAATTAAGAGTAAAATAAATATAAATCCATAATTTATATGGTAGATGTTCGGAAACCTCCATCTTAAAAAAACTAGGCTTAAAATATTAAAATACAAGGGAGAGTTGTACCCTTTTTTTAAATTTGAGCAGGAGTTTCCTGCTCTTTTTTTATTTAAAAATAAAATTAGGAGAAGAAAATGGGAATTAGGTATAGTAAAATAGAAAATAAAAATAAAAGAGAGATAGTCTTATTAAAAAGTTTTCCATGTAAATATGGAAAATGTAAGTTTTGTAATTATATAGAGGATAATTCAACGGATGAATTAGAAATAGATAAAGTTAATTTAGAAACTTTACAAGAGGTTACGGGAGAGTTTGGAGCTTTAGAGGTAATAAATTCAGGTTCAGTATTTGAGTTACCTATAAAAACATTAGAAAGAATTAGAGAAGTTGTTCACAATAAAAATATAAAATTGTTATATTTTGAGATTTATTATGGATATAAAAATAGATTAGATGAAATTAGAGAGTTTTTCAAAGGTATAGATATAAGATTTAGAATGGGAATGGAGACATTTGACAATAATTTTAGAATAAACTCATATGGAAAAAACTTTAAAATAGATACACTAGAAATAGAAGAGTTAAGTAAAAAATTATACTCAGTGTGTCTTTTAATTTGTGTAAAAGGTCAAACAAAAGAGATGATAAAAAAAGATATTGAACTTGGCTTGAAGTATTTTAAAAGTATAACTGTAAATATATTTATAAATAATGGAACTGAAGTTGAAAGAGATGAAGAGCTTGTAAAGTGGTTTGTAGAAAATTATAATCAACTACAAGAAGATCCAAGAGTGGAACTATTAATTGATAATAAAGATTTAGGAGTTTTTGAACAATAATTTTAAAAAGGAGATAATTATGAGAAATGAAATTTTATGGATAGTAATGCTTTTTGTTAATTTTTTTAGCATAATTTTTATATATAAAAAATTTGGAAAGTTAGGACTTTTTATTTGGGTTCCAATTAGTAGTATATTAGCAAATATCCAGGTTGTGCTTTTAGTAAACCTTTTTGGATTTGAAACGACTTTAGGAAATATAATGTATGCAGGTGGATTTTTAGTGACAGATATTCTATCTGAAAATTATGGTGAAGAAGAAGCAAAAAGTGCTGTTAAATTGGGGTTTGTAAGTATGATTGTAACTGCAGTAATAATGAAATTAGCAGTATCTTTTGTTCCAAGTACAGTTCAAGCAGGTGCAGAAAATTTTAAAAGTTTAAAAATGATATTTGATTTTATGCCTAGAATACTTTTTGCAGGATTAGTAGCTTATGGTGTTTCACAAAGACATGATGTTTGGGCTTATAAGTTTTGGAAAAATAGGTTTCCAGCAAAGAAACATATATGGATAAGAAATAATTTTAGTACTTTAGTAAGCCAACTAATTGATAATCTTATTTTTACAACAATAGCTTTTGCAGGAGTTTATCCAGTTGAAGTTTTAGTAGAGATATTTTTAGTAACTTATGTTATGAAAGTTATAGTAGCTACAATGGATACACCATTTGTTTATTTAGCTAGTTACCTAAAAGAAAATAAAAGTGTAACAGAAAAGATAATTATCTAGTGTTGAGTATTCTCAACACTTTTTTATTTTAAAATAGTGTTGAAAAAAAAGGATATCTATACTAAAATAAGTAAAATAACTAAAAATATTTATAGGAGGAGTTATGAAAGTAGTAGTAGCTATAGATTCGTTTAAAGGAAGTTTAAGCTCTTATGAACTTGGACAAGCAATAGAAGTTGGAGTAAAAAGAGTATACCCAGAGGCTGAAGTAATAAAGGTACCAATCGCTGATGGAGGAGAGGGAACAGTAGCTTCTTTAGTTGAAGGAACGAAAGGAAAATTTGTAACAGTAACAGTAAATAATCCTCTTATGGAAAAAATTGAAGCTAGATATGGAATAATGGGAGATGGAAAAACTGCGGTAATTGAGATGGCAGAAGCATCAGGACTGCCATTAATACCAGTGGAAAAAAGAAATCCTATGAAGACAACTACTTATGGGACAGGAGAGTTAATAAAAGATGCAATATTAAAGGGATGTCGTGAATTTATAGTTGGAATAGGTGGAAGTGCTACAAATGATGCTGGACTTGGTATGTTACAAGCTTTAGGTTACAAATTTTTAGATGAAAATAAAAAAGAATTAGGATTTGGAGGAGAGATTTTATCTAAAGTAAGATATATAGATTCGACAAAGAGTTTACCTGAATTAAAAGATTGTAGATTTTTAGTGGCATGTGATGTTGATAATCCGTTCTATGGTCCAAAAGGAGCTGCAGAGATTTATTCAAGACAAAAGGGTGCCACTGAAGATATGGTTAAAGAGCTAGATAAAGGATTAAAAGATTTATCAGAAGTAATAAAGAAAGAGTTGGATATAGATGTTTCAAATCTTTCAGGAGCTGGAGCAGCAGGTGGATTAGGAGGAGGTTTAGTAGCTTTCTTAAATGGTAAATTATCACCAGGAATAGATATGATATTAGAAAAAGTAGGCTTAGAAAAAGAATTAAAAGATGCTGATTTTGTTATAACAGGAGAAGGTAGATTAGATCATCAGACAGCTATGGGAAAAGCACCAGTGGGAGTTGCAAAAATAGCTAAAAAATTTGATATTCCTGTAATAGCTTTAGCAGGAGGATTAACAGATGATGCAGTACAAACTCACGAAAAAGGAATAGATAGTTTCTTCTCAATAATAAATTATCCAATAACTTTAGAGGAAGCTATGAAAAAAGAGACAGCTGAAAAGTTTGTAAAAGGAAATACTGAGGAAATATTTAGATTGATAAAAGTTTGTGAGAAAAAATACTCAAAATAAAATAGGAGGCAAGAAATGACAGCATTTGGAGCAGTATTGGGATTAATAATAGCTATAATATTGATAATGAGAAAAGCTAATCCGGCTTATAGTTTAATTTTAGGTGCTATAATAGGAGGATTAGCTGGAGGAGTATCTCTTCCAGAAACAGTAAACTTAATGGTTAGTGGAGTAAAGGATGTAACACCAGCAATAGTTAGAATTTTAACAGCTGGTATCTTAGCAGGAATACTAATAAAAACAGAAGCAGCTACAAAAATAGCTGAAACAATAATAGATACTTTAGGAGAAAAGAGAGCAATATTTGCATTAGCTTTATCAGCACTTATTTTAACAGCAATAGGAGTATTTATAGATGTAGCAGTAATAACTGTATCACCAATAGCTTTAGCTATTGCAAAAAGATTAAAAATATCTAAAATGGCAATGCTATGTGCAATGATAGGTGGAGGAAAATCTGGAAATATAATATCACCAAATCCAAATACAATAGCAGCTGCGGAAAATTTTGGAGCACCTCTTCCATCTGTAATGTGGGTAAATATAATTCCAGCAATAGTTGGATTATTTGCAACAATTTTAATAGCTAAACTTTTAGTTGAAAAGGGTGAAAAAGTTTTAGAAAGTGAAATTGAACAGAGTAGTGGAGAAAATTTACCAAGTTTTTTTGGAAGTATAATAGGTCCAATTGTAACTATAAGTTTATTGGCTTTAAGACCAATAGCAGGAATTAATATAGATCCTTTAATAGCATTACCTGTTGGAGGACTAGTTGGAATTGTGGCGATGGGTAAAACTTCAAAGTTAAAAGAGTCTATGGAATATGGGTTACAAAAGATGTCAGGAGTAGCTATTCTTTTAATAGGAACTGGAACAGTTGCTGGAATAATAAAAAATTCAACATTAAAAGATGTTATATTATCAGTTTTAGGAAAAGCAAATATTAGTGAACAATTAATAGCACCAATAGCTGGGGCATTAATGTCTGGAGCAACAGCATCAACAACAGCTGGAGCAACTATAGCATCAGCAACATTTTCAGGAGTAATATTAGCAGCTGGAGTAAGTGCTGTTTGGGGAGCTGCAATGGTAAACTCAGGAGCTACAGTTTTAGATCACCTACCTCATGGATCATTTTTCCATAGTACAGGTGGAGCTAGTAATACAAAATTAGAAGAAAGATTAAAATTAATTCCTTATGAATCGGCAATAGGATTTGTATTAGCTCTTTCTACTTTTGTAACTTATTTAGTAATTGGATAAAAAAAGATGCTGAAAAATTTTTCAGCATCTTTTTTATATAATAATATCTTCTCTTTTAATCTCTTTAACTTCACCAGGAATCATTCCATCAAGAGTTAAATTACCAAACTTTACTCTTTTAAGGTAGATAACTTTATTTTTAACAGCTTTTAACATTTTTTTTACTTGGTGATACTTTCCTTCTGTAATAGTCAAATGAATACATTTAGAATTTAAATACTCTACTTTACCTGGAAGTGCAGCATAGTTGGTATCTAGAATGACACCTTGCTCTAAAGCAATAATATCTTCTTGGGAAATTTCTTTATCTAGTTCAACATAATATGTTTTTTCCATATTTCTATCTGGATGAGCCATAGCATGACTTAAATCGCCATCACTTGTAAATAATAAAACCCCTTCAGTATCACGATCAAGTCGTCCTACAGGGAAAACAGAATTTTTATCAATATATTCAGGTAAAAGTTCAGCAACAGTTTTTTTATTTTCATCTTCCATGGCAGTTATATATCCTGCTATTTTATACATAATATAGTATTTTAGCTGCTTTTTTTCTGGAATTATTCCATCAAAAGTAATAATATCTTCTCCCCATTCAACATCAGTAGCATCGTTAACTTCAATATTCCCATTAACAGTAACTCTTCCTTGAGCAATTGCAGTTTTAATTTTTTTTCTACTAGCAACACCACATTGAACTAAATATTTTTCTAATCTCAAATTTAAACCTCACAAAATTTATTTTACATAAGATGTTAACATATTTTTGATAAATTTGCAAAATAGACTATTTTTTTCAAACAAATTATGTTAATTTATATATGGGTTAAATAATTTTAAGTAAATTTTGGGAGGAAAAATGAGTTTTTTAGTAGAGAAGTTTTTACAATATGTTAAAATTGATACGACATCAGATTCAAAAAGTCAATCGTGTCCAAGTAGTGAGATTCAATGGAATTTAGCTAAGATTATAGTTAAAGATTTAGAAGAGATTGGTTTAGTAGATATATCATTAGATGAAAATGGATATATTATGGGGACACTACCATCAAATACACAAAAAGATATTCCAACAATAGGATTTATAGCACATATGGATACAGCACCATCATTTAATGGTAATGATATAAAGCCAAGAATTATAGATAACTATGATGGTAATGATATTATACTAAATAGTGATTTAAATATATCAATGACAGTAAAAGATTTTCCAGAATTAAAAAAATATGTAAATCAAAAATTAATTGTAACAGATGGAACAACGCTTTTAGGAGCAGATGATAAAGCTGGTATAGTTGAAATAATGACAGCATTAAAATATTTAAAAGAGAATCCAACTATTGAGCATGGAGAAATTAAAATAGGAATAACTCCTGATGAAGAGATAGGAAGAGGTGCAAATTTATTTGATGTAGAAAAGTTTGGAGCAAAGTTTGCTTATACAATTGATGGAGGAGAAGTTGGAGAATTAGAGTTTGAAAACTTCAATGCCGCATCAGCAAATATAGTAATCAAAGGAAGAGATATTCATCCAGGAGCTTCAAAAAATAAGATGATAAATGCGATGTTATTAGCAATGGAACTAAATGATATGTTGCCAGCTAATGAAAGACCTGAATATACAGAAGGGTATGAAGGGTTCTTTTTATTAACTAATTTCAAAGGAACAATAGAAACAACAGAGATAGATTACATAATAAGAGATCATTCAAAAGAGAAGTTCTTAGAAAAGAAGGAACTAATTGAAAATGCTGTAAAATATCTTCAAGGAAAATACAAAGATGCAGAGATAATTTTAACATTAAAAGATAGCTATTATAATATGAGAGAGATGATAGAACCAGTTTATCATATCGTAGATTTAGCTAAAAATGCAATGATAGAAGTTGGGGTAAAACCAATAATAAAGCCAATTAGAGGTGGAACTGACGGAGCAAGACTGTCATTTAAAGGGCTACCTTGTCCAAACATATTCACAGGTGGACACAACTTTCATGGTAAATTTGAATTTATTCCAATAGAATCAATGGAACAATCAGTAAAAGTAATATTGAAAATTGTTGAAATTTTATCTAGATAAATATTTGTTTTGGAGGTAAAAATGAAAACATATCATTTTATAATTAAGGGTGAAGTTCAAGGAGTAGGTTATAGAATAACAGCATATTTAAATGCAACAAGACTTGGAATTACTGGCAGTGTAAAAAATTTATCAAATGATAATGTAGAAGTTTTTGCTCAGGGAGATGAAAAAATAATAGATAATTTTAAAAAATATTTAAAGATAGGTTCCTCTATGAGTCACGTTAGTGAGATAGATGAAGATATACTAGACAAACCAGAATTTAAAGATTTTCAAGTTATATATTAATGGCGGTAGAAACTACCGCCATTTTTTTAGTTATTGTTTATTTAAAAGATTATTTAAAAGCATTGCTAAATCTGCAGCATTACATTCAACAACATGAGCAGTAATTACTTCGTTATCTTCATTTTTTATATTTACAAAAACTCTGTCATTTATTAAAAGAATTTCTGTGACAACGCCTTCAGCAATTTTATATGTGCCTGTAGCTTTAGAAATAGCAAAAATTTCGAAACCTTCTGCTACAATATCTATTGAATCTAATTGTTGTTTCTTTAAAAAATCTTTTGCTAACTCTTCCGATTGCACATAAAAATTTTCTAGAATATCCACGTATTTACTTTTTTTTATTAATTTATCAACTAAAACAGCTAAAGAAAATGGATGATAGATTTCTTCTACACTATATGGAGACGGAATTTGTTCCTTGTTCTTAAGAAAAATTTCAATTCCAGTTTCACCATCTTTTATAGTTTCGATAATAGGTGTTTTACTGTCATCTAAGTAATCGATAACATCTATCTCTAAATTTCCAACAGATAATTTTTTAGTTTTTTCTTTTTTCATTAATATTTCGAATTCATCTTCAATTTTTTCATAAAAATTAACAATAAAATCATTAAAAAAATTTTCGTACATAAATTAATCACCACCAATATTTTTTAACATATTATAACATAAAATATGTGATATAATATACAGAAGAGAAAAAAATAGTGAGGTAGATAAAATGATAATTTGTCCAGTTTGTAATAAAAAAATGACAAGAATAGAAAGAAAATATATATGTGAAGGGAATCATAACTTTGATGTTTCAAAATATGGTCATGTAAATTTATTATTATCTAATCAGAAAAATAGTAAAATTCCTGGTGACAATAAAGAAATGGTCCTAAGTAGAAAAAATTATTTGGAGAAAGGTTATTACAGAGGAATATCTGATGGTGTTAATCAAATTGTTGAAAATTACTTAGATAATAAAAAAGAGTTAAATATACTAGATATAGGTTGTGGAGAGGGATATTATACAAATAGATTAAAAGAAAAGTTAGATGCGCTAAATATAAATAGTAATATTGTAGGAATAGATATTTCAAAAGAGGCTGTGATTTCAGCAGCAAAGTCATATAAAAATATGGAATGGATTGTAGCAAGTGCAAGTTCTTTGCCAATAGAGAATGAATCATTAGATTTTATAATATGTATGTTTGCTAAAATAATACCAGAAGAAAATATGAGAACTTTAAAAAAAGGTGGAAAATTAATAGTTGTTTCAACTGGTGAAAATCATCTATTACAATTAAAAGAGGTAGTTTACGAATCTGTAAGAAAAGAGTTCTACTCTCCTGTAGAGGATTTAAAAATATTTAAGCATTTAGAAACTGTAAATTTAAAGTATGAAACGGAGATTTTAGAAAAAGAAAGTATAGAAAATCTATTTAATATGACTCCTTATAGATGGAGAAGCCCACAAAAAGGTGTTGAAAAATTATTTGCATTAGACAAATTAAAAACTACAGTTGAAGTAAATATAGATATTTTTGAAAAAAAATAAAAAAATAAAACTTTTTTAAAAAACTTTACGTCAAAAAAATATAATTAGAAAGTTAGAAATAATTTTTTAATTATAAGAAGATTTTATACTTACAAAAGTATTAT